>VYKW01000013.1_pt1 | contig 259740 bp, 250 predicted proteins | sample 5114451 | NCBI WGS metagenome assembly VYKW01 (sample SAMN12291784, study PRJNA351875) | freshwater metagenome | isolation source: freshwater lake | place: USA: Michigan, Gull Lake | collected 2013-08-08
GGCCTCCAGCCGTTCTGCAGCGGTCAGGGCGTCGGCGCGGCGGCCGGCGGCGATATAGAGCTGAACCAGCTGGTACCAGTCATCGTACTCGCCCGGATCGAGGCGGACGACCTCTTCGTACCGGGTGATGACCGCGCCCGTGTCAAAGGCCGGGTCGCTCTTGCCACGAGCATCCAGCGCCAGGGCAGCGATACGGCGGGCCTCCGCCGCGCTCTCGATATCGACAAGAACACGACGGGCACCGTCTCGGGCCTGTCTCAAACGGTCAAGCACAGCGATCGCTCCGACCCGGTCCCCGGCATTGTAGCGAGCCAGGGCCGCCACCCCCTCCGGCGTCGAGGCGATGTCCGTGACCTCGCGGCGGAACACCGCGATGTCCTGGGCATAGGCCGGATTGTCTCGGGCCAGATCGGCCACCAGAGCCTCGCGCGCCTCGACCAGTGCGGCTTCAAGTCGGGTTACCTCGGTCGCCCCCTGCGCCCGGGCCTCAACCAGCTGCGCCTGCAGGACGGCGATTTCCTGCTGCCGAACCCGGTCACGCGAGTCCGCACGCCGCTGGATCTCTTCCCCGGTCAGGCTGGATCCCGCCACCGCCGCCGAAATCTCGACCCGGGCGTTCACCGCCACCTCGGCCTGCACCATTGCAGGGGCCAGCATCGCGCTGACCGCCACCACCACAGCCCCGCCCATCAGCCGCACCATCGAAAAGCCCCCGCTCCACTCTGCCGTGACAGGGCCCCATATGCGGCGGGAATTCAACCGACGGCTTCCGGCCAGATCGGATGTTGGTCGCAGCGTTTCAGTGTCGATATGGAGGACGACCGTGACTTGAACCTGGGCCGAGAGCGATCGGTCAAAGGCCAAGCTTCTGTGGTGTTTCCGGAGACGACTATGAGTGTGACAGGTGTGTTCATTGCGATCCTGCTGACGGTATCACCCCTGCAGCAGACGACCTCAGCGCCGCTCCCCAATCGGCCGGGCGCCCGCGCACTGGTTGGTCTGGTCATTCCGGACGATCGCGCCGCTGCAGTCGCGCAAGCGGACAGGCTGGAGGCGGAAGGACGTGACGCCCTGGGGATGGGCTTCAGATTCGCTGCCGAACGGTTCGAGATGGCCTTGGCGTTGCGGCGCTCCACGCCGGAGGCCGATACCTCTGCGATCGTCGAAACGCTCCGCCTTTTGGCAGCGGCCTATAGCCAGCAAGGCTATCCGGCGATCGCGGCAGACCTGCTGGCTCAAGCCTCCTCAACTGGTGCCGGACAAGATGCGACCGGGCGGCTCGCCGAGCTCCGCGCTCGCGAAGGCGACTATCTCGCGGTCCGCGAGGTCCTTGTTTCCGCCGGCAATCTGGATTCGCTCGACGACTGGGACCAGGCTTTCCTCGATGCCATGGTTGCTTATCAAGACGGGGACCTCGCTCAAGCCGAACGCCGTCTGTCCTCGGTCGTCAGCGATCGAACAGGCGGGCAGTGGTTCTGGCTCCCGGTTCACCGGTTTCGGGCCTTGATCGCCCTGATTGAGGCCCGCCAGTCCTTGGGCATGACGGGCGAGACCCTTTCCGCAGCGAGGACCCTGCTGGAACAGTTGGCTTCTCGCGGCCAAAACGGGGCGATCGATGAGGATCTGCCGCGGCGAGAGGCAGAACAGGAAATCTCCCGAGTCGCAGCTGTGCTGATCGAGGCTGGGGTCCGTTCCGATCACATTGGAGAGACGGCGGACGGAGCCTGGCTACTCGCAGGCGGCCTTGAGCTTGGTCGGTATTGGCCGCTGAACGATCCCAGAAGCGTTGATGGTTCGATCAGACTCGCTGAGGCCAGTTTGACCCTCGGCCAACCCAATACCGCGCGCACGATCGCCGATAGATTCGACGAGGCACAGGAGGCGATCCTGGCTCAAGCCATTCGAGCGCGCGTGTCCGGTGCCGAAGCGGGCACGCTTTCCAGGCTAGAGGCCGGCATAGCGACATCCACAACGGGTTCCACGGCAGCCTATGTACTGGGTGTCGCTTCCACCCTGGCGGCATCAGAACGCCGGGACAACGATGCAGCCACGTTCGCCCAGCGGGCTGTGGAGCACTATCGTGCCGATCTGTCGACCGACGACGCGTGGGAGGATGACCTTGACCGGGAGATCACGACCAGCCGACTGGCTGAAGGGCTGACAACGCTATCGCAGCTTCAGATCCGTCTTGGCCTGCTGGATCCGGCAGAGCTGTCCTTGCAGGAGGCACTGGAGCTGCAGATCGCGCGGTGGTGCCCGGAGGCGTCGGAACAGAACCCGATAGCGGGCTACGGCTGGGGTCGCGATCCGCGGGGATGCCTTGGGCATCCAGCTCTTGCCCTCTCCGTGGAGACCGGCGCAGCTCTCGCAACGGCCCGGCAACGCCCGACGGTGGCCGCTCGGCTCTATCGACATGCAGGGGACATCGCCCTTGGACATACTCTGGGGCGTTACGGACAGCAGACCGACGCTCGATTGGAGTTTACTCGTTCCGCTCGTTTTCATCGCGCCTTCGTCACCAGCGCCTGGCGAGCGGTTGAGACAGCCGAGACCACGTCTCGGCATGACGCATCCGAGATGCGGGATTGAACACCGCCCGATGGGCACGCCCCCACCCCGACCCTGAGCCGGTCATCCAAGGTTCAGTTGCCGTCAACTCAAGGGCACCAATGTTTACTGCTGCAGTGCGTGGCAGTCCCGGCTCCCCTCCAGCACGCGACCGGGTCCCTGAACGGGGGTGGGGGGGGCTCACCCCCAAGGGGGGTTCGGTGTGCCGAGCAAGCGAACGCCGGTCCGCTGATACTCCATCAGCGGGTCAAGCGACCCAAGCCCTCGATCTACCGAGGCTTCCTCCCCGTCATGAGACTTGGGCTGTAAGACCTCGAACCCAACGTCGATCACCGACCGCTGATTTCCCTCGCCTTTTTGCGGCCAGCCCTCGCCGCCCTGGAAGACCATGACCGGGGAAACATTCGCCCTTCACCGCCACCGGCTGGGGCTCGCGCTGGCTGGTGGACGGCATGAGCGCTCACCGTTTCTCCGCGAACGCCTCGACCGCCCTCGCGAAGCTGCCCGGCCACCATGGCCGTTGAGCCGATCGGTCACGGCGCCGATGCACTTGGCGAACTCGTCGCGCCGAGGCCTCGAACAGGTCCGCCGCCCGCTTTTTCTCGGACCCCGGTGGTCGCCCCTTGCGCCGAGGCGCAGCCGTAACCTCTCTGACCAGGTCACGACCCCCTGTCATTTAACGCCCCTTCTTTATTCACCTTCCACGCCTTCCAAGCGGGCTTCCATGATTATCAACGGTTTTTCCGGGGCTTAGATATGCTGGAAGGTCTGGAAGGTGTGGAAGGTCACATTCTCACATTGCGCGATACTCGGGGTCGTCCGTTCTCGCGTATGAGGCACAAACTACCTTCCAGACCTTCCACGCCTTCCAAGCCTTCCAAGCCTTCCAAGCGGTCTAGTCCGTTGGTTCGCTTTATCTTTCGATGGAAGGTGATCTGGAAGGGATGGAAGGCACGCAACCAACGACCCTGTCAGCTTCGTGAGATCTGTATGTTATCCGGCCGCGGGTCTGGGGCAAGGGCTTTGCAATAGCAGGCGTCGCGCGCCACCTTCCCCGCTCCCCCAGGCGACGGAGAACCGCCCGGTGTCCAAGATGAAATCCATGCGTCGCCACGCCAACGCCCCCGCCAACTGGCAGTTTCGCCCGCGCGGCGACGGCTCCGGCCGCCCGCGCTGGATCCCGTCGCCGACCCTGCGCAAGGCCGGGTGGAAGGCCCGCGACCTCAAGGACGCGGCGGGCGTCTTCCTGTCCGAGGGCCTGTCGCGCGACGCCGCCCGCGCCATCAACCAGCAGGTCGAGGCCTGGCGCAGGGGCGACGCGATCGAGCCCGCCTATGCCGACATCGCCCCGGCCGGGGCCGCGGTCCTGGGCGGCGCCCCCGCCCTGCCCCAGGCGACCGACCGCCTGTCGATCGGCCGTCTGCTGGACGCCTACTACGACAGCCCTCAGTTCCAGGGCCTGACCGACGCGCGCGGCGTCACCGCCGGCGGCCTCAAGCCCTCGACCCAGCGCGGCTATCGAAACGCGCTCAAGCGCATGGTCGACACCCTGGCGGGTTTCGTCGTCCTGCCCGATCCGGAGGACAGGGCCGCCGTCGCCGCCAATGATCTGGCGGTCGCCCGCGTCCGCGCCTCGCGCGTCCATATCCTGCAGCCGACCGAGACGGCCCGGGGCATGGTGAACCTGCTCTACACCGCCTATCAGGCGCTCTACGCCCGGGCGGGCCAGCACCAGGCCTATGCCGTCCTCGCCGCCGCCTCGGCCTGGCTGAAATGGTGCCAGCGCCATCAGTCCGACACCATCCGCCGCAGCTGGGCCAGCGAGGTCAGCCGCGTCACGCCCCAGGGCCGCGTCCGCCCCCTGACGTGGGACGAGGTCGCCGCCCTGATCACGGCGGCCGACGCCATGGACCTGCGCTCGATCGGCGACGCCATCGTGCTGGGCGTCGACCTATCGTGGTCCCAGGCCGACCGCCTCGCCCTGACGTGGGACCGCTTGAAGGACGGCCGCGCCTTCACCGGCCGCGAGGGCAGGCAAAAGACCGGCCGCGTCGGCGGCACGCCCCTGACGGCCATGGGCCGCGCACGCGTGGCCGCCATCGTCGCGCGCCAGGCGACGTTCGACGCCAAGCCGACCCACGTCCTGTGGTGCGAGCTGACCGGCGCGCCGTGGTCCGGCGATCTGTACCGCAAGGCGTTTGCCCGCGTCCGCGCCGCCGCCGCCGTCGACTGCCCCTCGCTCCTGATGGGCCCGGCCAACGACCCGGCCAAGGGCGCGGGCGACGCCGACCTGCGCGACACCGCCTTCACCTGGATGAAGAACGCGGGCCTCAGCGACGACGGCATCGCCAGCCGCACCCTCCAGGGCCGCCAGCACATCGCCCAGCTGGGCGACCAGGCCTACGGCGAAATCGGCCCCGCCATCGCCGACCCGGCCATGCGCGAGTATGAGGCCTACCTGCGGAAGATCGGGGCCGTGACGGCGTGAGACCTTGCGACACGATCCGGCCCGAAATCAGCCGGTCAGGCCCGAACGACTAGCAGCCGCCCATTGATTTACTTGGCCTTTTCCGAGGCCCGGCCTTCTCTTCATCAGCGGGTCGTAGGTTCGAACCCTACATCACCCACCATCGTCACGGTTTTCCTCATCTAGGCAGAAGTCGGCACTGCCGTGCCTGACACCTGGGGCTGGTCGCTCAGCGGGCCGGGATCGCGACCGCCACCGAAGCGCATGAGGGCTTCGACCCGCTTGTCGATGGACGGGTGGGTCGCGAACAGGCCGTCCAGGAAGCCTTCCTTGCGGTTGTCCAGGAACATGCCCTGGACCTCGTCGGGGGCCATGACGAAGGAGCGGCCCTCGACCTTGCGCAGCGCCGAGATCATGGCGTCGGGGTTTTTGGTCAGCTCGACCGCCCCAGCGTCGGCAACGAACTCGCGAGACCGCGACAGCATCAGGCGAATGACGACGGCGAGGGCGAAGCCCACCAGTGCGATTCCGAAACCGATCAGCAGCAGCGGCCCGGCATTCTTGTTGTCCTTGCCGCCCCGCAGATAAAACAACCCCCGAAACGTCAGCTCGGCGATGACGGTGATGATGCCGGCGAAGATCGAGGCGATCACCATGGTCCGCACGTCCTTGTTGATGACGTGCGTCAGTTCATGGGCCAGCACGGCCTCCATCTCGTCACGGGTCAGGGCCTGCATCAGGCCGCGCGTGACCGTGATGCTGTAATGGCCTTCGCGTAACCCCGAGGCATAGGCGTTCAGTTCCTGCTGCTCGATGATCCGCAGGGTCGGGGTCGTGAGGCCCCGAGAGATGCAGAGGTTTTCCAGCAGGTTGTAGAGCTCGGGCTCCGACGTCCGCTCGACCTTTCGCGCGCCGGTCATGACGTCGATGATCGCCTGATTGCCGAACCAGGCGATGGCAAACCAGATCCCTGCCACGACGACGGCGAGGGGAATCGTGCCCCACAACATGGACGCCGCGAGCGCGATGTCCTGCTCCAGCGTTCCCCCGGAGTTGGGCAAGTAGCCCACACCCATCAGAATCAGCTGAATCCCGAAGATCACGCCGATCAGCATGACGGGAAAGCCCGCCAGCAGCAGGGCCGAGCGGGTGTTGTTGGCCCAGATGTGGGTCCGAAGACCGACGGCGCGCATCAGGAGTTAGAACTTCACCTGCGGCGGCGCGGCGTTCATGGCCTCACGGTCACCGGCACCCACGTCGAAGAAGGGCTTTTCCTGACCGAAGCCGAACATGCCAGCGAACAGAATGGTCGGGAACTGGGCGCGCACGGCGTTGAACTCGGCCACGGCGTTGTTGAAGAAGCGACGCGCAGCGGCGAGCTTGTTTTCGATATCGCTCAGCTCGCGCTGCAGTTCCAGGAAGTTGGTGTTGGCCTTGAGGTCCGGATAGGCCTCGGCGACGGCGAACAGCCGGCCAAGCGCCGCCGTCATCATGTTGTCGGCCGTGACCTTGTCGTTGACGCTGGTGGCCCCGGCGGCGGCGGCGCGGGCCTGGGTCACGGCGTTCAACGTGCCCTGCTCGTGCGAGGCATAGCCCTTCACGGTCTCGACCAGATTGGGGATCAGGTCGTTCCTCTGCTTCAGCTGGACGTCAATGTCGGCGAACGACTGGTCGGCGCGCTGATCCAGCGCCACGAGCTTGTTGTACGAACCGATCACCACGAAGGCGAGGATCGCGACGATGACGGCGATGACGATAAGCGTGATCATGAGAAGTCCTCTGCGACGTGACGCCGATTATTGCGGCAGCCGAGACCGGACGATAGCAAAATCGAAAAGGGCCCGACGGATTTCCCGCCGGGCCCTTGTGTATCAAGTTCGCTAAGCGCGTCAGGCTGCGCCGTCAGCGGCCTTCTTCTTCTCGGCATAGATCAGCAGAGGCTGGGCCTTGCCCTCGATAACCTCTGCATTGACCACGACCTCTTCGACGCCGTCGAACGTCGGCAGTTCGAACATGGTCTCAAGCAGGATGCCCTCAAGGATGGAGCGCAGACCGCGCGCCCCGGTCTTGCGGGTGATCGCCTTCTTGGCCACGGCCGACAGGGCGTCGTCGGTGAACGTCAGGCTGACGTTCTCCATCTCGAACAGCCGCTTGTACTGCTTGATCAGGGCGTTCTTGGGCTCGGTCAGAATCTTGACCAGGGCCGGCTCGTCCAGATCTTCCAGCGTCGCCAGAACCGGCAGGCGGCCGATGAACTCGGGGATCAGGCCGAAACGCATCAGATCATCGGGCTCAACGCCCTTGAGGATGTCGCCCGTACGGCGCTCGTCCACATCCTTGACCTTGGCACCAAAGCCGATCGACGCGCCCTGACCGCGAGCCGAAATGACCTTTTCCAGTCCGGCGAAGGCACCGCCCACGATGAACAGGATGTTGGCCGTGTCGACCTGCAGGAACTCCTGCTGGGGATGCTTGCGTCCACCCTGGGGCGGCACGGAAGCGACCGTGCCCTCCATGATCTTCAGCAGGGCCTGCTGCACGCCCTCGCCCGACACGTCGCGGGTGATGGAGGGGTTGTCGGACTTGCGCGAAATCTTGTCGATCTCATCGATGTAGACGATGCCGCGCTGGGCCCGCTCGACGTTGTAGTCTGACGCCTGGAGCAGCTTCAGGATGATGTTCTCGACGTCCTCGCCGACGTAACCGGCTTCGGTCAGGGTCGTGGCGTCGGCCATGGTGAAGGGCACATCGATGATGCGCGCCAGAGTCTGCGCCAGCAGCGTCTTGCCCGAGCCCGTAGGCCCGATCAGCATGATATTGGACTTGGCCAGCTCGACGTCGTTGTTCTTCGTCGCGTGGTTCAGGCGCTTGTAGTGGTTGTGGACCGCGACCGAGAGCACCTTCTTCGCATGGCCCTGGCCGATGACATAGTCATCGAGCACTTCGCGGATTTCCTTGGGTGTTGGAACTCCATCCTTGGACTTGACGAAGCCGATCTTGTGCTCTTCGCGGATGATATCCATGCACAGCTCGACGCATTCATCGCAGATGAACACGGTCGGCCCGGCGATGAGCTTGCGCACCTCGTGCTGGCTCTTGCCGCAGAAGCTGCAGTAGAGCGTTGACTTGGCGTCAGTGCCAGCGGCTTTGGTCATGGACCCTTCTCACTCTCACGTTCCGGGGAGGGAACGCGCTTCCTTCGCGTTGATTCCACCACTATGGACGCGAAGATATTCAAAAAATGACAATCCCCCATCCAGAGCCCGGCCACAACCCCGTATTCGGGAGCGCGACAGGCTTCGCCGGGGATGGATCGGCGTGGATGTGGGCAGGCCAGGCGGGGATTGCGGCGCATGATTGAGATGGGCGCCGGCGGTGGCTTTCGCCAGCCCCCAGAGCCGGGACAGGCGATCGTCGCCTTTGACTTCGACGGAACGCTGACCGTTCGCGACAGCTTCACCAGTTTCCTGAGGAAACGCGCCGGGCGCAGACGCTGGGCCTTGGGGCTGGTCCGCCTGGCACCCGCGACAGCGGCCTATGCGCGGGATCGAGACCGAGGCGCGATCAAGGCCGCCGCCGTCAAGGAATTCCTGCAGGGCGTCAGCCGGACCGAACTGGAGGCCGATGCCGAGGCCTATGCGGCACGCGCCTGGCGCAAGCTCATGCGGCCCGACGCCCTTGAGGCCTGGAACGACTGGGGGCAGCGTGGAGCTCACAGGGTGATCGTGACGGCGTCGCCTGCCCTAACGGTGCTGCCTTTCGCTCGAAGATTGGGTGCCGAAGGGCTGCTGGGCACCGACCTGACGTTTGACGCCGAAGACAGGATCACCGGAACCTTCAAGAGCCCAAACTGTCGCGGCGAGGAGAAGGTGCGGCGCCTCACGGCCGCCTATGGGAGCGGCTTGCGGCTGAAGGCGGCCTATGGCGATACCTCGGGTGACACCGAAATGCTGGCCATCGCCGACCACGTTGGGTTCCGGGTGTTCAGGGAGCGCCCTTGACGGCCTTTTCCTAACGCCCGTGGGCGTCGACGTCGAACACCATGGCGCGGCCACGCGAAGTCGGTTCCCATCCGGCCTCAATGACCGACGTCACCGCGGTCGTGACGGCGTCCAGGTCGATGCGCTGCTTTTCCATCTCCGGACGGCCGCTGGGGTGCATCGGCATAGGAAACTGGACGATCGCCTCGCGCTGATAGCCTTGGAGCCTCAGCGAAATGGCGATGCCCTCCCATTTGCCACCCGCCACCGGCCGGGGCTGGCGGCGGATTTCCCATTCGTAGGTCTCGCCGTCGACGGTGACCGTGCCGGAGTTGTCGCGGGTGCGCTGCACCTAGACGGTCTTGACGCCGTCCGCGTCGGCCTGTTCGCGCTTGTCGTAGACGTGGTCGACGATGCCCCAGGCCTTGGCTTCTTCGGCGGTCATGAAGTGGTCGCGGTCCAGGGTGCGCTCGACCTCCTCATAGGTCCGACCGGTGTGATGGACGTAGATTTCGTTCAAGCGGCGCTTGGTGGCGATGATGTCCTCGGCGTGGCGCTCGATGTCCGAAGCCGTGCCGCGGAAACCGCCCGAGGGCTGGTGCACCATGACCCGTGCGTTCGGCAGCGCGATGCGCTGACCCGCCTCGCCCGCCGTCAGGATCAGGGAACCGGCCGAGGCGGCCATGCCCATGACCACCGTCGAAACCGGCGACTTGATGTACTGCATGGTGTCGTAGATCGCGAGCGCGGAGGTCACCTGACCGCCCGGGCTGTTGATGTACATGGAGATTTCCTTCTTGGGGTTCTCCGACTCCAGGAACAGAAGCTGGGCGCAGATCAGGCTGGCCATACCGTCCTCAAACGGTCCGGTCAGGAAGATGATCCGCTCGCGCAGCAGGCGCGAGAAGATGTCGAAGGCCCGCTCTCCCCGGCTGGACTGCTCGACCACCATGGGGACGAGGTTCGAAGAGATGTAGTCGATGGGGTCGCGCATGAGGTCTCGCTGATGGCCGATCGGCGCGACTCGGAAAGGCGGTCGCATCCGCAGTCCCTGATATCGCGTCCGGGATGCGACGGCGCAAGGCCGTCCCCATCGGGTCAGGCCAGTGTGAGGCTCATGGCGCCACCTACCCACTCGATGCGGCCGCGTGCGCGGGCCGCCTCAGCAGCGTCTGAGTTGCCAAGCGCCGCCTCCGCCTCGGCCAGGACCCAGAGGCTGTAGGGGTCCATGGGCCAGTCGGTCAGCAGTTCCTCGATCTTGGCCCTGGCCCCGGCCGCGTCGCCGCTGGCCAGCATTGCAGCGGCCAGGCTGCGGCGGGTCGGATACCAGATGACTGGCGGGTCGCCTCCTTCGGGGCCTGAGCCCTGGATCTCGGCGGCCCGGCCATAGGCGACGATGGCGGCGGCCGGGTTGGCCTCGATCATGGCGGCGCGGCCTTCCAGCACACGCTGGAAAACCTCGATGAAAGCCCGACGTTCCGCAGCAGCCTCGCCCGACAGAGCCTCAGCGTCGCGCAGCGCCCGGATGGCCTCTGCCTCGGCCCGCACAGCTCGGGCGTCGCCCGCGCGTGCGGCGGTCTCACCCCGGGCATAGCGCCAACTGGCTCGAAGCATCGGACGGTCTTCGGGCGGCTCGGCCAAGGCTTCGATCTGCTCGGGCGAGCCGAAGCGGCCGTGGATGGCATAGGCATTATGCGCCATCATCTGGCGCCAGGCGTTGGCGGCAGGGATGTCGGAGTAGGTCGACAGGAAGCGCTGGGCCAGCAGCAGCCCCTGCTCTGCCCCGCCGGCCATCAAGGCGCCGCCCATGCCGAAATGGATGTTGTGGGCGTGCAGCGGCATGCCCGGAATGCCACCCGGCGGGCTGGCGAGCTCATTGTATCGCTGGTCCAGCGCCACGGCGTTGACGTTGGACATCATCGCGTCGCGGTACCGCCCGACGCGGTAAAAGGTATGCGACGGCATATGCACCAGATGGCTGGCGGAAGGAGCCAGCGCCGCCAGCCGCTCGCCATACGGAATGGCCTTGTGCGGGTCGTCCGACCATTCGGTCAGGTGGATATACAGGTGGATGGTGCCCGGATCGTTCGGGGCCTTCTCCAGTGAGGCCTCCAGCAGGGTCATCGCGCGGGTAATGCCCGGATCCAGCGCCTGGCCCTCGTCGTCCCACCATTCGTCGGCCTTCAGCATCCACGCATCAGCCGTCACAGCCGTGATCAACGGCTCATCCGGATTGGCCCGGGCGATGCGGTCCATGGCGCGTGCGAAGCGGACGGCGCGGCTGGACTTGAAGCCGGAGTAGCGCTGGATCAGGGCGTCGATCATCTGACGCTGCACGGGCGTGGCGTCGCGGGCCTTGCGGCGGGCCAGCTGGGCCAGACGGCGACCTTCGTTCATCGAGGCATCGTCGGTGCCGCCGCCGTTCAGGTTGGGGCCAAGCGCCCAGGCTTCGCCCCAGGCGCACATTCCACATTCAGGGTCCAGCGCCTGGGCCTTGCGGAAGGCACGAACCGACTCCTTGTGCTCGAACGCCCAGCGCAACCGCACCCCGTGGTCGAACCAGGCCTGGGCTTCGGGGTTGGTCGTATCGACGGCGAACGTCGCGGCACCGAAGCCGTCGACCATGACCATGTTCACCGGATCGGCCGCGTCCAGCACAGACCCCACCGTGCCGCATCCGCGTGGGTTCTGAATCAGGGCCGCGCTGGCCGCCGCGTCCGCCGCAGCCTGAGTGGCATCAGCGACCGCTGCCGGAGCGGACAGGCACAGGGCCACCGCCGTGAATGCCAGGAACCTGGATCGCATGTCTCGTCTCCCACCCGTTGGCACCCTGCGGCAAACGGCGGGCGTCGCCAAGTCCGGAGTCAGATCAGACCGGCGAGGGGCGAGGACGGGTCGGCATACATGCGTTTGGCCATGCGCCCGGCCACATAACCCTGCCGCCCCGCGATCACGGCATGCTTCATGGCCGAGGCCATCAGGATTGGATCTTTCGCCTCGGCGATGGCCGTGTTCATCAGCACGGCGTCACAACCCAGCTCCATCGCCAGCGTCGCATCCGACGGCGTGCCGACACCTGCGTCGACCAGCACGGGCACCTTCGCCTGCTCGACAATCAGTCGGACGTTCACCCGGTTCTGCAGACCCAGCCCCGAACCAATGGGCGCGGCGGCCGGCATGATGGCAGCGGCCCCCGCCTCCTCCAGTCTGCGGCACATGACGACGTCGTCGGTGCAGTAGACCATGACCTGGAAGCCGTCCTTGATGAGCAGATCCAGCGCTCGCAGCGTCTCGATCATGTCGGGATACAGGTGCGCCGTATTGGACAGCACCTCCAGCTTGACCAGATCCCAGCCCCCCGCCTCGCGCGCCAGCCGTAACGTCCGTACCGCGTCTTCGCCGGTGAAACATCCGGCTGTGTTGGGCAGGAAGGTGAAACGGTCGGGCTTCACATAGTCCACCAGCATCGGCTGGGATGGATCGGACAGGTTCACGCGACGCACAGCCACCGTGACGATCTCGGCCCCCGCCGCCTCGGCGGCGGCGGCGTTCTGGGCATAGTCCTTGTACTTGCCGGTGCCGACAATCAGGCGCGACGAGAAGGTCCGTCCGGCGACGGTCCAGGAATCAGCGGCGGCTGCGACGGCGGACGGAGCGAAAGGCGCGTTCATGGCGCGTATCTAGGCGCTTCATCCGTCGGACGAAACTGCAAGATCAGCGCGGCGTTGTCGCCGCCGCGTCCCGGCTCTCGATCAACTGGGCCAGATTGACCCCCTGACCGATCACGCAGGTCTCGGCACTCAGCGGACACAGACCCAGCGTGCGTTCGATCTCACGCAGTCGCACCACCTCCGGATTGGAGCGGATCGACTCAGCCAGCAGGCGATTGGCCTCGGCCTGGCCTCGGGCCTGGGCGATCCGCGCCTCGGCGTTGGCGCGCTCCAGATTGACCCGCTCCAGCGCGGCGCGTGTGTTCTGCTCGGCAGTGGTGCGCGACTGGATCGCCAGGATCACGCTCTCGGGATACCGGATCGACCCGATCCACTCCATACGGATGATCTCCAGCCCCTGGGGCGTCCACTCCCGCTGCAGGGCCTGCATGGCCCGCTGGAGAACGATCTGGCGTCCGGGGCCGATCAGCTGGCCGGGGCAGTCGGCTTCCTCGCCGGTCGCGGTCGACGCAGCGGCGGCCACCGGAACCACAGGGGTCCCGTCCGCAGGCGCGGCTGTGACAGGAATCGGCGCCGCAGAGGCTGCGGCCTGCTGGGCGTTACAGGCGACGGGCAGCTTCTCGGTCTCCCGCGCGATCGCGGCCCGCACGGAGGTGCGCAGCGGCCCATCGATGAAGGCGTCGTATTCTTGGCGCCAGGTCGCGAAAAGATCCGCCGCCTTGTCCTCCTGAACCCGGAACGTCAGGGCCACATCGGCTGTCATCGGCAGCCCGAGCACGTCCGAAAAGGTGATCTCCTCGTTTTCGGTCCCGTCGGCGTTGGCTTCGCGCGTATAGCTGTAGGTGCGCTGGAGCGTCTGGTAGGTGCGAATTTTTTCGCCAATGCCCTCCCAGTGGAAGCCGGGTCCCAGCTCTTCAGGTTGAACCCCGGGGTTAGGACCAAATCGCGTGGTCTTGATCCCCATGTAGCCGCTCTCAACCGTGACGCTGCATGAGGTCACAGACAGGCTGGCGATGATCAGCAGGGCGAAGACCGCCATCACCATGCTGATGGTCCGACCCACCGCCGCCGCGCCTCTGCTGCCGAAGGGGTTTGGCGTCATTCCAGCATTGGTCATCGAGGGTTGCCTTTCAGCGGTTGAAGGAGCGAACGACCCAGACCCACAGCTGCCAGCCCGCCCAGCACAGGACGAGCACGCCGAGCACGGCCACAGCAACCGCCGCGATCAGACTGAAGGAGAAGGGCGCGCCGAGAATGGAGGGCACGAGGTAGCGAACAAGGCCGACGAAGGCGACGATCAGGACGACAAGACCGAAAGCGCCGCCCAGAGCAGTCCTGACTTCCCGGTTCATTCCAACTCCCTCGGCACTGCGCGGCAGATCACCCGGATTTGCCTTCAGGCGCAACCGAAAGTCGATCCATCCTCGCGCGCTTAAGGGGCCCGCTCGATCCGGCAGCCGCCCCGGAGGAGCCCCTCGGGCAGTGACCGTGCACAATCGTGAGAGAGGGCTGTGCAGCGAAAGGGGCAGGAGTCAGTTAAACGCAAGCCGGACACCGTATTTTATTTCAATAACTTAATCACCACTTCTGACCGCGGGTGACAGAACCTGGACTCGTTGGACTCGGTATGGCCAGAGTCCAAATGGGTCGATCACGACCCGCTTCAGCCCCCACCCACGAACTGAACCAGCTCGATCCGGTCGCCGGCGGTCAGCGCCGTGTCGGCGTGCAACGACCGGGGAACGATCGCCAGATTGCGTTCCACCGCGACCTTGCGGATGTCGAAGCCCAGCTCCTCGATCAGGCCCTGAACCGTCCTCGCCGCGACCTCGCGTTCCTCGCCATTGACCTGGATGCGCATGCCGCTACGTCGATCTTTCGTCATCTTGCGGTGACGAGCGCTTTGACGCCGCGCCCGCTTCCGCTAAAAGCCGCCGCTTCACAGCGCCAACCGCCCGTCCGGAGCGAATGCCCGAAACCCCCGTCCTCTACGTCCTGAACGGGCCCAATCTCAACCTCCTGGGAGTGCGCGAGCCGCACATCTATGGGCACGAGACCCTGGCCGACGTACAGACGATCTGCGAGCAGGCGGCAAATGGCGCGACGGTCGTCTTCCGCCAGTCGAACCGCGAAGGCGAACTGATTGACTGGGTGCAGGAGGCGCGAACCGAGGCCACTGCCCTCGTCATCAACCCGGCCGGCTATGGCCACACCTCCATCGCCCTGCTGGACGCGCTGAAGGCCCTGACCATTCCCGTGGTTGAGTGCCACCTGTCGAACCCCGCCGCGCGGGAGGAATTCCGTCGGCACAGCTATGTCTCCCTGGCCGCGACCGGTGTGATCGCCGGCTTCGGTGCCCAATCCTATGAACTGGCGGTCCAGGCCGCCCTCCGGCTGGCGCGGGAACGCGCGTCCCAGCCCTCTCGTTGAACCCCGAACACTGAGGCGACGCTCTCCATGGCGACCGACAAGAAGCTCGACAACGAACCGTCCGAGGTCATCGACGCGGCCCTGGTGCGCCAGCTCGCCGACATCCTGAACGACACGTCCCTGACGGAGATCGAGGTCGAGCGGGGCGAACTGCGCATCCGCGTTGCGCGCGAGATCACGGCGGCCCCGGTCATGCACTACGCCGCCGCGCCCGCCACGGCTCCGGCCGCTCCCGCTCCGGCCGCCGCGCCCGCTCCGGCGGCGTCCCCCGCCGCTGCACCCGCACCCGCTGCCCGGTCCGGCGAAGAGGTGAAGTCGCCCATGGTCGGAACTGTCTATCTTCAGCCCTCCCCCGAGGCCGATCCCTTCGTCCAGGCGGGCGACAAGGTGAAGAAGGGCCAGACCCTGCTCATCATCGAGGCGATGAAGACGATGAACCCGATCACTGCACCGCGCGACGGCGTGGTGGCCGAGGTGTTGGTCGGCGACGCCCAGCCTGTCGAGTTTGGCGAATCACTCGTCCTGCTCGAGGCCTGAGGCCATGTTCACCAAGGTCCTGATCGCCAACCGAGGCGAGATCGCGCTGCGTATCCACCGGGCGTGCAAGGAGATGGGCATCTCCACCGTTGCCGTTCACTCCGAGGCCGATCGCGGTGCCATGTGGGTTCGGCTCGCGGACGAGAGCGTCTGCATCGGCCCGGCGCCGGCCGCCAAATCCTACCTGAACATCCCTTCGATCATCGCAGCGGCGGAGATCACCGGGGCCCAGGCCATCCACCCCGGCTATGGCTTCCTGTCCGAGAACGCCCGCTTTGCCGAGATCGTGAATGCCCACGGCATGACCTTCATCGGCCCGACGCCCGAGCATATCCGCGTCATGGGCGACAAGATCACCGCCAAGCAGACGGTGCTGGAGGCCGGCATTCCCTGCGTCCCGGGCTCGGCCGGAGAGGTCGAGACCGTCGAGGCCGCGATCGAGGCGTCCAAGACCATCGGCTTTCCCCTGATCGTCAAGGCTGCCGCCGGCGGCGGCGGGCGAGGCATGAAGGTGGCGCTGACTGCCGATGATCTGGTCGAGGCCGTCCAGACCGCCCAGACCGAGGCGAAGGCGGCCTTCGGCAACGGTGCGGTCTACATGGAGCGCTACCTCCAGAAGCCCCGCCACATCGAGATCCAGGTCGTGGCCGACAGCCACGGCAACGTCGTCCACCTGGGCGAACGCGACTGCTCGCTGCAGCGCCGCCACCAGAAAGTGCTGGAAGAAGCCCCCTCGCCCGCCCTGACAGCGGCCGAACGGGTCAAGATCGGCGAGGTCGTGAACAAGGCGATCGGCAAGATCGGCTACCTGGGCGTCGGCACCATCGAGTTCCTGTGGGAGGACGGCGAGTTCTTCTTCATCGAGATGAACACCCGCCTGCAGGTCGAGCATCCCGTGACCGAGGCCATCACCGGCGTCGACCTTGTCCGCGAACAGATCCGCATCGCGGCCGGCCTGCCGCTGTCCTTTACCCAGGAAGAGATCCACTTCGAGGGCCACGCCATCGAGGTGCGGATCAACGCCGAGAACTCCGAGACCTTCGCGCCCTCGCCCGGCACGGTCACCGACTTCCACGCGCCCGGGGGTCTGGGCGTGCGGCTGGATAGCGCTATCTACGCCGGCTATTCGATCCCGCCCTACTACGACAGCCTGATCGGCAAGCTGATCGTCCACGGCCGCGACCGCGCCGAATGCGTCGCTCGCCTCAAGCGCAGCCTCAACGAAATGGTTGTCGGCGGCATCGACACGACCATCCCCCTGTTCCAGCGCCTGCTGCAGGAACCGGACATCCTGTCGGGCGACTACGACATCCACTGGCTGGAACAGTGGGCGAAGAAGCGGGCACAGTAGGCACGGCCCGGCGGTAGGTGCCTATGGACATCTTCACCGCCCACGATCTGCTGCGCTGCTACGCCCGGGGCGTTTTTCCGATGGGCGAGGCCCGCGACGACCCCCGCGTCTTCCTCGTCGAGCCGGAGATGCGGGGCGTCATTCCGCTTGACGGCTTCCACATCCCGACCCGCCTTCGTCGCACCGTGCGCTCCGAGCCGTTCGACGTTCGGTTCGACACCGCCTTCGGGGCAGTGATCGACGCCTGCGCGGCGTCGGCCCCGGGTCGCGAGGACACCTGGATCAACGCTCCGATCCGGCGGCTCTATCTGGAGCTCCACGCGATGGGCCGGGCCCATTCCATCGAGTGCTGGAAGGACGAAGTCCTGGTCGGCGGCCTCTATGGCGTGACGCTCGGCGGCGCCTTCTTCGGCGAGAGCATGTTCAGCCGGGCGACCGACGCCTCAAAGGTCGCCCTCATCCATCTGGTGGCGCGGCTGAAGCTCGGGGGCTGGCGGCTGCTCGACGCCCAGTTCCGCACGCCCCACCTGGACCAGTTCGGCCTGATCGAGACGCCGCAGTTCGCCTATCTGCGCATGCTGGAGGCGGCGATGCAGGTTCAGCCTGACCCGTCCGCCCTGTCACGCCCGCTCATGGGCACAAAGGCCGTCGCCTATTCCTTGCAGCCCACGACCCATGCGTCATAGATCGGGTGCTGAAGCCCGCTGAGCGCCGGCGTGGAGGCATACATCCAGCCGCGGAAGATCTGACGCGGCTCAGCCCGAACCGTCCCGCGCGGCTGCAGCGTCACCTCCAGATAGGCGACAGAGTCGGCCACCAGCTCGTTCTCGGCCGCGACCTCGCAGGCGCGCGCAGTGAAGATCAGGGACTGGTTGAAGCGCACCGGGCGGCCACCAACTTCGACCTCGAAACGCATGCTTTCGGCGGTGATCTTGTCGATGGCTTCAACGATGGCGACGCGACGGCGCTGGCGTGGGGTCGGCGTCTCGTCAGCGAGGCGCTCGGCCTTCTCCTCGTCGGTTTCGCCCTCTTCCTGGTCTTCTTCGGACGCCGCCTCTTCATCGGTTGCAGCGGCGGGATCGCCTTCCACTGCCGCCGTCTCGACCGTGGGCGAAGGCGGCACGATGGCAACGGGGTTTTCCGGTGCCGGATCCCCTGCGGGTGCAGATTCCTGGTTGAGCTGCCTGCGGATTTCCTCCGCCACGGGATCAGCAGCAGGCGCGGCATCCTGGGGCGGGGCGTCCTGCATCCCGCCCGCGACGACACCGCCGCCGACCGCCAGGGCCAGAGCCGCTACGCCGACAGTCAGCAGACGCATGCGGTTCATTCGGGCTTCCAGGCCTCATAGTCGCCGGTGGCGGCGGGGCGGACACCCTCGGCCGCCAGAGAACCGGGCGGGTGCCAGGCCAAAGGAGTGCCGGTCATGTTGGGCTGATAGTCCTTTTCCCATCGGCGGCGCGGCAGGGGTGCCTCTGTCGGCGGTTCGTCGAAGGTGTAGTGCAGCCAGCCGTGCCAGTCCGGCGTCACCTTGGAGGCTTCAGCATAGCCATTGTAGACGACCCAGCGTCGACGGCGGCCGTCGTAGCTGACGTGATCGCGCGACTGGTAGTATTTGTTGCCGAACTCGTCCGCTCCGACCAGTTCGCCACGCTTGGCGATGGTGAACAGCGTCCCGAGCGTCGCGCCCGAGGTCCAACCGAAGATCTTGCCGAGCACGGGCTTGTCCGTCCGAAAAACACGCCGGCGGGTAGGCCGGACCAACGTCGGTGATCATAGAAACCGTGTCCCCTCACGTCCAGCGCGGCGAAGCGGACGGCGCGATCAACATCTTGGGGGTAACAGCCCTTACGTCCGCCATATATATTGCAGCAGCGATAGGACGGGGCCTAGAATCTCAGTCTTCGCCGCCCGAGGCCCCGCGCATGCGCTTCTCGCCCCGATTCCACGACCTGATCCGCGACCTCCGTCTGGAACGGCGCACCGTGGAGCGAGCGAACAGCGTTGTTTCCGTCATCACGCCGTCGGGATGGACCGATGTCCGGGTAGAGGCCTGGCTGGACTGGATCGACGACCAGCCAACGGACCTTCCCCGTCTCAGCGAAGCTTTGGCATCACCCTCGCCCGTTCTGGACGGTGCGATCGATCGTTGGGCGGCGAGGCTCGCGGCCTGGGGCCGCGCTTTGGGGGTATTTGGAAGCGAGAAAGATGCCCGCGCCTTCGCCGATGACCTGACGGCGTCTGTTCTCTTGGGCCTGGGCGCTCCGGGAGCTTCCCGGGCAGATGGCGCGAGGATCCATCCCATCGCCGACGACCCACACGGGCCGGCTCCCAAAGACCTCGCCGCCCGCCTGGATCTCGCGGACGAACGCCTGGCGTTCGACGCAGAGACCCGCCGACGACAGGGTGAGGCCATGGCCGTCTCGGCTCTGCACCGGGTTTGCAGCGCGTTGAACGCCGTGTCTGATGCGGTCGCACGGTGCGAGGGCCCAGAGGCTGACTGCTCGGATCCCACCACCAATCCGGCGCTGGCGCGTGCCGCCTGGGCAGCGCGTCAGGCCGGCGCGGATGATGCGGCGATCCTCAGAGCCATCGGTGGCGAGACGTTCATCGCTCCGGACAGGGCACCGGCTCCCTCCGAACGGGTGGCGCTGGTGGCGGAAGGCGCGTGCCGCGAGGTCGTCACGGTTGCGGCGCGGGCGGCGCTCGCCAGTCCCCTGGCACTGGCCTTCGACCCAAGGTCAGCGGACGCTGTGGCAGCCGTTGCCGACGCGCCTTCGGTGATCCTGAGCTGGCCCAGCCTCTGTGCCTTGGGTGGCGATGCGGTTGGAAACCTCGAAGCCATGGTCCGGCTCTGGACCACGGCGCTGGAGATCGAGACCGCCTGCGGCTTTACGGTGGATGGTTCAATGGCGCGCGTTCGCTATGCCCTGCGACCGATCCGGCTTGAGCTGGACGGTATTCTGGAAGGCTTCCTGCTGGCCGGCCGTGGACTTGAGAGCCGCTCCGACATGATTGCCGTGGCAGCGTTGGCGGCGGCGCAGGCCTCGGTGACGTCCAGCGAGCTCGCATCGGCCCTTCATCCGGCAGACGGCTGGTCGACGGTTTCCGAACTCTCCGACTCAGACTTCGCCACCCGCCTGCAGACCGTCGGCGAAAGCGGTCTGGGCGATCGGGCGCGTGTGGCGCTGCAGACAGCCCAAAAGGCGGCCCGCACATCCGGTCGTCGCCACACCCTGATCGCGCTTGCTCCCCCCGACCCGCACACAGCCTTGCGCCTCGGCCTCGGTGCCCTGACACCGATCCAGACCGTCCAGACGGAAACGGGCGAGACGATGCGCCGTCTGCATCCTGCCCTCCATGCCGCCATCGCAACCGCAGGCGGAGATCCTGAGACGGCCGAACGCTGGGTTCTGGGACGACGAACGCTCGTCGGAGCTCCGGGTCTGGACCATGACCGTCTTCGGATCGTGGGGTTCACCGACGCCGAACTGGAGGCCGTGGAACGGGCGATCGGTGAAGTTGAGACGCTGGAGGAGGTCTTTACGGCCCAGGTGCTGGACCCAGGCTTCATACGCGATGTGCTGGGGCTCGATCCCGAAACGACGAGGCCGAATGCCTTGCTTCCGGCTCTGGCTACCGCCGAGGCTCTGGACGCGGCCCGAGCCTACGTGTTCGGCCACGACGACCTGTCCGGCTGGCCTGATCGCCCCGACAGCCTCGCTGACCTTCTGAGTGACCCGGCATCGGTCACTGCGGATCTGCAACGCGCGTTCGCTGCGTTTGGCGATGTTCCGGTCGTGCGCGACCATGTCCTGCCCTGGCGGGCCAACTTGGCGGATGTTGAAAACCTGATCGAGGGGGCACGTGTTTCCGGGGCGGGTCCGATCCGGTTGATCCCCACGGCGGCCCCGACCGAACCGACGCTCGTGCTTCCCGAACCCGAGGCTCGGCGCACGCCCGAGCCAGCCCAGGCTCCCAGCATCGAGACCGTAGTGGAACGGGTGGTGGAGCGGGAGCGCACCCGCCGGAAACTGCCGGACCGGCGCAAGGGGTACATCCAGAAGGCGGCCGTCGGAGGCCACAAGGTCTACATCCACACCGGCGAGTATGAGGACGGCGAGCTCGGCGAAATCTTCATCGACATGCACAAGGAAGGTGCCGCCTTCCGCAGCCTGATGAACAACTTCGCCATCGCGATCTCGATCGGGCTGCAATACGGCGTGCCTCTGGACGAATTCGTGGACGCTTTCGTCTTCACGCGGTTCGAGCCGGCTGGCCGGGTGACCGGCAATGACTCCATCGGATCCGCGACTTCGATCCTGGACTACATCTTCCGTGAGCTCGGCGTGTCCTATCTGGGGCGTCAGGAGTTGGCCAACGCCGACGCCGAGCCGCTTGATGCGGACGGTCTGGGCGGAGGCAAGGCGGACGAATTGGTACCGGCGTCTCACTTCATCTCTCGCGGCTTCGCCCGAGGCGCTCCTCCCGACAACCTTGTGGTTCTGCCATTCGGTCGGCGATCCGATCCGGAGCCTTTGCCCGCCCTGACCCATGACGCCGACGCCTGCCCGGCGTGCGGCGACTTCACCCTGCAAAGACGAGGTGGGGCCTTTGTTTGTGACGCCTGCGGCGTCGCGCCCTCCATGCAGGGCTGATGGAGGAGTTTTCTCACCCGCTTAGGGTCCGGTGGGCCGAGGTCGATGCCCAGGGCGTCGTCTTCAACCCGAACTACTTCCTCTATGCCGATGTCGCAGCGACCGAGTTTCTCCGGACGCTGGGCGTGATCCAGGCCACCACGCCAGACCTGCTGGAGAGCTATGTCGTCGACGCACGCGCCACCTTTCGGGCACCGGCACGGTTTGATGACCTGCTCGACATCGGTGTACGCATCGCCCGGGTTGGTCGCTCGAGCTACGTCCTTGCGATCGATGTGGCGCGTGGTGGCGATGTGTTGGCCGAGGTTCGCCTGACCTATGTTCGTGCGGTCGATGGGGCGTCCGTTCCCCTGTCGGAAGCATTCCGGCTGGCGCTCGAACGGTCGATCTCTGTCGGGCCAAGTTCAGAAGATGGTAAATCCTGACGGCGATTGTCGCGAAGTGCTCACCGCTAGGGAACCACGTCCGTGATCAGATCGCCGCTCTTCCTTGTCCTGCTGTGCCTCCTGGCGGCACCCGCCCACTCTCAAAACGCAGGCCAGATCGCCCGCGTGCAGGGCGGTGCGTCCTGTCCGGGCTGCAACCTGTTTCAGGCCGATCTTTCCGGCATAGAAGCGCGCGGGTTGAACCTGACTGGCGCTCGAATTCGTCAGGCCGACCTCAGCCTGGTGACGATGAACCGTACGCAGTTCGCAAATGCCGATCTGCGCGATGTTGAGGCCTATGGCGGCGTCTTCTCGTCGTCGAACTTCAACGGGGCCGACCTTACCAATTCCAGCTGGGTCGGGGCTTACCTCGAAGGGTCCAGCTTTTCCGGCGCCACACTGACAGGGGCCAACTTCTCCGGGGCGCAGCTGGCGCGGGCAAGAGGACTGACCCAACGCCAGCTGAACTCAGCCTGTGGTGACTCCTCCACCAGCCTGCCGGATGGCCTGAGCATCCCGTCCTGCTGACGGCATCTGACGTTACCGCGATTTAAGTGGGATTTCTTGGCGATAGGCATCATCTAGCAATCGTGACCCAAGCCCGTTCCTCCCTCCGTTTCCTGCTCGCTGCTGCGGCCTCCATAGGTGCCGTTCTCGCCGCCAGCTCCGCCTCGGCTGAGATGCAGCTGCAGTGGCAGGACCGTGACGTTGCGCGGATGGTATCGCTTGGTGGATCCTGCAACAGCTGTGAGTTGTCCGGCCGAAATCTATCGGGCGCGACGTTCACCGGAGCGTCGTTCCAGTCAGCGACGCTCGTCGGCGCGAACCTGCGGGGAGCCGAGCTCGTCGGATCCAACTTTTCGTCCTCGGATTTCAGCCGTGCGGACTTGCATGGGGCCGAACTGGTGGGCTCTAACTTCGCCTCATCCGTTTTCAGCCGCGCAAACTTGAACGGAGCCGAGGCGCAAGGGGCCAACTTCTCCCGGGCGGATCTGACAGAAGCGAATCTCACAGGAGCTGAGCTCGTTGGCGCGAACCTGAACGGGGCCTCCCTGACGCGCACCAATCTGTCCGGCACCGAGCTGTTCGGCACTACACTTGCCAACGTCAGCGCCCGGAGCGCCAACTTTTCGGACGCCAGGCTGAATGCCGCCAACATGACCAACGGGGATTTCGGGTCGGCCAGCTTCGCCAACGCCGAACTGGATGGCGCGCGCCTCTCGGGAGCCAGCTTCGCACGAGCCAACTTCTCCGGTGCGTCTCTGAGCAGGACTGACATCCGTGGTGCCGACTTGTCGCGCGCCACCGGGTTGACCCAAGCCCAAGTGTCGACGGCCTGTGGGGATTCGACGACATCCCTGCCTAGAGGTCTGACAGCTCGAGCCTGCACCCGCGTCGTTGTTCGCGCCCCGCGTCCGCCGGCACCGCCCGCGGCTCCCCAGCCGCGCCGAAACATCGTCGTCGTTGACGCGAACTAAAGACGGTACAAAGGCCCGAAGCGCACCCGCCTCGGGCCTTTTGCTTTCAGACGTCCGATAGCCTCAGACTTTGATGGGCGGAGCCGTGCGGATATGCACATCCTTGAGCTGACGCTCGGCTGCCTCGGTCGGAGCGTTCATCAAAAGGTCCTCGCCTTGCTGGTTTAGCGGGAAGGCAATGACCTCGCGGATTGCGGTCTGGCCGGCCAGGAGCATGACGATCCGGTCGATACCGGGTGCCAGGCCCCCGTGCGGCGGCGCGCCATAGCGGAAGGCGTTCAGCATGCCGCCGAACTGTTCCTCGACCACCGATGCGTCATAGCCGGCGATCTCGAAGGCCTTGAGCATGATCTCAGCCTTGTGGTTCCGGATCGCGCCAGAGCAGAGCTCATAGCCGTTGCAGACGATGTCGTACTGGTAGGCCAGGACGTCGAGAGGGTCCCTGGTGTTCAAGGCCTCGAGCTCGCCCTGCGGCATTGAGAAAGGGTTGTGGCTGAAATCGACCTTCTTCTCCTCGTCCGACCACTCGAACATGGGGAAATCGACGATCCAGCAGAAGCGGAAGGTGTCGTCCGCGATCAGCCCCAGGTCCTGTCCCAGCTTGGTGCGTGCATTGCCCGCGAACTTGTGGAACACGGCCGGGTCCCCGGCGGCGAAGAAGCAGGCGTCGCCCTGGCCCAGGCCGGCCGCCTTCATCAGAGCATCAGTCGCCTCGGCACCAAGGTTCTTTGCAATCGGCCCACCCCAGCCGCCTTGGTCGTCCGACCAGAAGATGTAACCAAGCCCAGGTTGGCCCTCCCCTTGTGCCCAGCTGTTCATGCGATCGCAGAAGGCGCGGCTGCCGCCCTTGGGTCCAGGGATGGCCCAGACAGCGTTCTTGGCGTCGGCCCCCAGGATCTTTGCGAACAGGCCGAAGCCGCCGTCGCGGAAATGCTCGGACACGTCCTGCATCTCGATCGGGTTGCGCAGGTCCGGCTTGTCAGTGCCGTACTTGGTGATGCTCTCGCGGTAGGGAATGCGCACGAAGGGATAGGCGTCGACCGCCTTGCCGCCCGCGAACTCCTCGAACACGCCGTGCATCACGGGCTCGATCGCGGCGAAGACGTCTTCCTGGGTGACGAAGCTCATCTCAACGTCGAGCTGATAGAACTCCAATGACCGGTCGGCGCGCAGGTCCTCATCGCGGAAGCAGGGCGCGATCTGGAAATAGCGGTCGAAACCCGAAACCATGAGCAGTTGCTTGAACTGCTGCGGAGCCTGGGGCAGCGCATAGAACTTGCCGGGATGCAGGCGGCTGGGAACAAGGAAGTCACGCGCGCCCTCGGGGCTCGAGGCCGTCAGGATCGGGGTCTGGTACTCCAGGAAGCCCTGATCGACCATCCGGCGGCGGATCGACGAAATGACCTTCGACCGCAGGACTATGTTCCTGTGCAGGGTCTCGCGGCGCAGGTCGAGGTAGCGGTGCTTGAGACGGATCTCCTCAGGATACTCCGGCTCGCCGAAGACCGGCAGCGGCAGCTCGGCGGCTTCAGACAGCACTTCGACCGCCTTGACCCGCACCTCGATCTCGCCGGTCGGCAGGTTGGCGTTGACCGTCCCGGCCTCTCGCACGACGACCTCGCCGTCGATGCGGATCACGCTTTCGGCGCGTAGCCGCTCAACGACCGCGAAGCCCGGCGTCTCGGGATGTAGCACCAGCTGCGTCAGGCCATAGTGGTCGCGCAGGTCTATGAACAGCAGCCCGCCGTGGTCGCGCTTCCGATGCACCCAGCCCGAAAGACGCACATTCGATCCGGCATCCGTCGAACGGAGAGCGCCGCAGGTATGGGAGCGATAGGCGTGCATGGTCAGGTTCGTCTGAAACGGCTGCGAAACAGCGGAAAGGAGAAGCGGGCTATGGCGCATCCAAGGCCCCGAAAGTCAAGGATTCGCCGTCCACAGCCGTGAACGACTGTCCACCGCCACCATTGGGGCTGTGTCCGGACAGTCTCGCCGATCTGCTATGCTGCCCAGCATGTCTGCCCGGCTATCCTCGTCCGACCAGTTGCGCCTCCCACTCACCCGGGACGTACCGACGAGCGCGACCGCCTTCGTGCGCTCGGCGTCGAACGCCTACGCCCATGACGCCCTTGTCGCTTGGCCAAATGAGGCAGGACGCGTCATGGCTCTGTGCGGCCCTGCAGGCTGCGGCAAAAGCCACCTCGCCGCGCTTTGGGCCGAGCGCATTGGTGCCGTTCCGCTGAACGGCTCCGAGGCCGCACTGGCCGATCCGCTAGAGCTGGAAGGCCGCCCGATCCTGCTCGACATCGCCCAGGACGCCGACGACGAGACCCTGTTTCACCTGATCAACCTGGCCCAGCAGGATGGCGGCGCGCTTCTGATGGTGTCGCGGCCGTCGCCTCGCCGCTGGCACGTCCAGGTGCCCGACCTCCGGAGCCGCCTGGACGCCGTCCGGGTCGTCGCCATGGAGGCACCGGACGATGCGGTCCTGTCCGCGATCCTCGCCGCCCGCTTCGCCGAACGCAGCATCACGCCCGGCGACGGCGTCATTGACTACCTGGTCCAGCGAATCGACCGCTCCGCCGAGGCTGCGGCGGCCATTGTCGCCCGTCTGGATGCCGAGCATCGTCCGGTCACACGTGCCCTTGCCCGCCAGGTGCTGGGTGCGAGCGCTGATCTGTTCGAAGAGCCGTCGGAAGGGTTGCAGCCGTAACATTGCGGCCTCACAACCGGCCCATGTCCGACGCCTCAATCGCCGACACGACGACCGGAGCGGAGGTTCCCTCCTCCCGCGCGCCGCAGCTTCAACTGGACGAGACCCTGATGGCCTCGCCGGAGCGCTTCTTCAACCGTGAGATCAGCTGGCTGAAGTTCAACGCGCGCGTACTGGAGGAGGCCGCCAACCCGGCCCATCCCCTGCTGGAGCGGCTACGATTTCTATCGATCTCCGCCAACAACCTGGATGAGTTCTTCATGACCCGTGTGGCCGGGTTGAAGGGCCAGGTGCGAGAGCGCGTCCGGACGCTGTCTGCCGACGGCCTGACGGCGGCCGAACAGCTTGAGCGCGTCAACATCGCGGCCGGCGAGCTGATGGCCGAGCAGCAGAAGCGCTGGCGACAGCTCAGGAATGAGCTGACCGAAGCCGGCATCGAGGTCGTCAAACCGAACAAGATCACCAAGACGGATCGGGACCGGCTGGAGCCGGAGTTCCTGAGCCAGCTGTTCGCCGTCCTGACGCCGTTGGCCATCGACCCGGCGCATCCGTTCCCCTTCCTGCCCAATCTCGGCTTCTCGCTGGCCCTCAAGCTGCGCCGGGAACGGGACAACAAGACGCTGTACGCTCTCGTGCCGGTCCCTACCCAGGTCCGGAGGTTCTGGGAGCTGCCCGGTGATGGTCGCTCGGTGAAGGGACGCCGGCGCTTTGTGACGCTGGAAACAGTCCTTCTGCTCTTCATCGAGCACCTGTTCCCCGGGCATGAGGTCCTGGAAAAGGGCGTCCTGCGCCTGATCCGTGACAGCGATATCGAGATCGAGGAAGAGGCCGAAGACCTAGTCATGGAGTTCGAGGAGGCGCTGAAGCAGCGCCGCCTGGGCTCAGTGGTGCGGGTCAAGATCGAGGCCTCCATGCCCGACGACCTGCGAGACTTCATCGTCGGCGAACTGGCCGCGGCTCCCCAGGATGTCGTGGTTGTCGACGGCATGCTGGGTCTGGCCCAGCTTTCGGAGCTGATCCCGCCCGGCCACCCGGAGCTGAAATTTCCCGGCTACGAACCCCGCTATCCAGAACGGGTCCGTGATCAGGGCGGCGACGTCTTCGCCGCCGTGCGGGAGAAGGACATCCTGATTCACCATCCGTTCGAGAGCTTCGACGTGGTGGTGCAGTTCTTGCGGCAGGCTGCACGCGATCCCAACGTCATCGCCATCAAACAGACCCTGTACCGGACGTCCAAGGACAGCCCGATCGTCGCGGCCCTTATTGAGGCGGCCGAGAACGGCAAGAATGTCGTCGCTCTCGTCGAACTCAAGGCCCGTTTCGACGAGGAGGCAAACTTGCGCTGGGCCCGAGCGATGGAACGCGCCGGGGTCCACGTCGTGTTCGGGTTTGTCGAGTACAAGACCCATGCCAAGCTGAGCGTGGTCGTCCGACGCGAAGGGGATGCACTTCGCACCTACTGCCATTTTGGCACCGGCAACTATCATCCGATCACAGCGCGGATTTATACCGATCTTAGCCTGTTCAGCTGTAATCCCGTCCTCGCCCGAGACGCCTCAAGAGTGTTCAACTACATTACCGGCTATGCCCAGCCGGAGGAACTGGAGGCCCTCGTAGTCTCGCCGCTGAACATGAAGGCGACGCTGCTGGAGTTGATCGGCGCGGAGATGTCGGCGGCCGCCAAGGGCAAGCCTGCAGCCATCTGGGTCAAGCTCAACGCGCTCGTGGACCCAGAGATCATCGACGCCCTGTATCGCGCCAGCCAGTGTGGCGTAAGCATCGAACTGGTCGTGCGCGGCATCTGCTGCCTGCGCCCGGGCGTTCCAGGCTTGTCCGAGAACATCCGTGTCAAGTCGATCGTCGGGCGCTTTCTGGAACACAGCCGCATCATCTGCTTCGCCAACGGCCGTGATCTGCCCCACGACAGAGCCAAGGTCTTCATTTCATCTGCGGACTGGATGACACGCAATCTTGAGCGCCGGGTCGAAGTCATGACGCCGGTGACCAATGCGACCGTCCATGACCAGGTGCTCGATCAGATCATGGTGGCCAATCTCAAGGACGACGCGCAAAGCTGGGTATTGGGTCCGGACGGTGTCTATGCCCGTGTGTCTCCAGTGGATGCCGCGCGGCCATTCTCCGCTCACCAGTACTTCATGACCAATCCCAGCCTTTCGGGACGCGGCCGAGGTGTGAAGACCCTTCCCGCCCGTCTGCGTTACGATCGGCCTAAACGATGAGCATTCGCGCGTGAAAGATGCCTGGCTCGCACCGCGCGAGGCGGCCGTCATTGATGTCGGCTCCAACTCCGTCCGCATGGTCCTCTACCGGCTGGAAGGCCGGGCCATCTGGACAGTCTTCAATGAAAAAGTTCAGGCCGGGCTTGGCCGCGACCTGCCCGCAACCGGAAGACTGTCAGAGCAGGGCGTGATGCTGGCCATGACGGCACTGCGCCGTTTTGCGGCCGTGCTGGACGGGGTCAAGCCAGCCTACGTTTTCGTTGCCGCCACCGCCGCCGTCCGGGAGGCCGCCGACGGGCCTGCCTTTTGCCATAGGGTGGCCGCAGAGACAGGGCTGCAAATCCGCGTTCTGACCGGCGAGGAGGAGGCTCGCTTCGCCGCGCTGGGCGTAGCGGCCGGGGATCCACGCGCCAATGGACTGGCCGCCGATATGGGCGGATCGAGTCTGGAACTGATCCGCGTCGGTGGAGACAGCGCGGAGTCGGGTGTCACCCTGCCGCTCGGGCCCTTCAGCCTGGCTGACCCCGGGGGGTTTGACGCCGATCGGCTTCGCCACACCATCGCCTCACGCCTGAAACCGGTCGCCCAGCGGTTTACCACCGCGGAACTGCACGCCGTCGGCGGCGGCTGGCGGTCGTTGGCCCAACTGCACATGGAGATGAGCGACTACCCGCTGCGGATCGTCCATCAGTACGCCATGACGGCTGGGGACGCCCGCGACGTTGCACGCTTCGTCGCCCAGCAATCCCGCGCGTCGCTGGACCGCCTGCCTGGGGTATCAAAGCGACGGGCCGAGACCTTGCCTTACGCCGCTCTGGTGCTGGACGGCCTCATCGAGGCGCTCGGGTTGAGGACGATCGTCTTCTCCGCGTGGGGGCTGCGAGAAGGTCTGCTGTACGAAACGCTGGATCGGGACGAACGCCCGGTCGATCCCCTCATTGCCGGCTGCGCAGCCCTTGGGGGCCGTCAGGGTATCTCGCCGGGCCTGCCGGCCGCACTTGAGGCCTGGTTAGCGAATGTGATCGCGGCCTTACCCTTAAGCTTCGACTCAGAACGCGATCCGGTGCTGGCCGCCGCAGCCTGCAGGTTGGCCGACCTTGGTGCCCGGCTGCATCCCGATCATCGGGTCGATCTCGTTTTCGATCAGGTCTTGCGGGCGCCTATCCCGGGCCAGACCCACGCGGAACGTGCCTGGCTCGCGGCCGCGCTGAGCGCCCGTTACGGCGGCGCGGTGGCGACTCCGGCACCAGAGTTGATTGAACGCCTCTTGCCCGAGGAAGCGCGTTTGGCCGCTCGCACGATGGGTCTCGCCCTGCGCCTGGGATGTGACCTTTCCGGTCGTTCGCCGCAGCTGCTGGAAAATGCCTGGATCAAGGTCGAGGGCGGCATACTGCGTCTGAGCGCTGCACCCGGTTATGCGGACGTCCTCCTCGGAGAACAGACGCGGCGCCGCGCCAAAGCCCTGGCTGAGTCTCTAGCGTTGAAGCTGGAGATCTGAGGCGGTCTTCCCCTCCGCCTGCGGTCGGGGAAGACCGTTGCATCATCAGTGACTGATCGCCGTCCGGCCGTCGCTTGAACCCGCAGCAGGCGCGGGGTTCAGAGGTTCAGTCGCCTCATCCCACTCCACCGGGGTCAAGGCCCCGGTCAGGGCCCATTTCAGCGCCTCGTCGGCAGTCGAGATAGGAACGATCTCCAGCGCGCCCTTCACATTGTCGGGCACGTCGGCGAGGTCCTTCTCGTTTTCCTGGGGGATCAGGACCGTCTTGACGCCGGAACGCAGAGCCGCGAGCAGCTTCTCCTTCAGGCCGCCGATGGCAGTGACCCTTCCCCGCAGGGTGATCTCGCCGGTCATGGCAATGTCCTTGCGGATCGGAACCCCGGTCAGGACCGAGACCATAGCCACCGTCATGGCAACACCAGCTGACGGCCCGTCCTTCGGCGTGGCACCGTCGGGCACGTGGACGTGAATGTCGGTCTTCTCGAACACCGGCGGCTTGACGCCGAAGGCCAGCGACCGGGCGCGGACGTAGGACGCCGCCGCCGAGATCGATTCCTTCATCACGTCCTTCAGGTTGCCGGTCACGGTCATGCGGCCGCGGCCAGGCATCTTGATGGCCTCGATGGTCAGGATGTCGCCGCCGAACTGTGTCCAGGCCAGGCCCGTGACGATCCCCACCTGATCGTTCTCCTCGGTCTCGCCGTAGCGGAACTTACGGACGCCTGCGTAGTCGGTCAGCTTGCCGCTATCGACCGTGACTGACAGAGTTTTCTCCTTGGCCATCTCGCGCACGGCCTTGCGCGCCAGTCCCCCCAGCGCCCGCTCCAGCGAGCGCACCCCGGCTTCGCGCGTGTAGTAGCGGATCAGTTCCCGGATCGACTCATCGGGGACCACGAACTCGGCGGGCTTCAGGCCGTTGTCGGCGGTCACCTTGGGCAGGACGTGACGCTTGGCGATCTCGACCTTCTCATCTTCGGTGTAGCCAGAGACGCGGATGATCTCCATGCGGTCCATCAGCGGCTGGGGCATATCCAGGCTGTTGGCCGTCGTCACGAACATCACGTTCGACAGATCGTAGTCGACCTCCAGATAGTGGTCACCGAAGGTGTTGTTCTGGGCCGGGTCCAGCACCTCGAGCAAGGCCGAGGACGGGTCGCCGCGCCAGTCGGCGCCCAGCTTGTCGATTTCGTCCAGCAGGATAAAGGCGTTGGTGGTCTTGGCCTTCTTCATCGACTGAATGATCTTGCCGGGCATGGAGCCGATGTAGGTCCGGCGGTGACCGCGAATCTCGGCCTCGTCGCGCACCCCGCCCAGCGACATGCGGACGTATTCACGCCCGGTCGCCTTTGCGATGGACTTGGCCAGCGAGGTCTTGCCGACGCCGGGAGGGCCGACGAGGCACAGGATCGGACCCTTCAGCGAGTTGGTACGGGCCTGGACGGCCAGATACTCGATGATGCGTTCCTTGACCTTCTCGAGGCCGTAGTGGTCCTCCTCGAGGATCTCCTCGGCCTTGGCTAGATTGATCGGCTTGGTCTTGGCCTTGCCCCAAGGAATTGAGAGCAACCAATCGAGGTAGTTCCGCACGACGGTCGATTCCGCCGACATCGGGCTCATGTTGCGCAGTTTCTTGACCTCAGCCTCTGCCTTGGTGCGTGCTTCTTTCGACAGCTTGGTCTTGCGAATGCGCTTCTCGAGCTCGAGAATCTCGTCACGCGCGTCGTCGGTCTCGCCGAGCTCGCGCTGGATCGCCTTCATCTGCTCGTTCAGATAATACTCGCGCTGGGTCTTCTCCATCTGGCGCTTCACGCGCGAGCGGATCTTCTTCTCGACCTGCAGGACGCTGATCTCGCCTTCCATCAGGCCATACACCTTCTCGAGGCGCTGAGGCACGGCAATGGTTTCCAGCAGGGCCTGCTTGTCGACGATCTTGACTGACAGATGCGCAGCGACGCTGTCCGCCAGCTTTGAAGGGTCAGTGATCTGAGGGATGGAGCTGAGGGCCTCGGGCGGGACCTTCTTGTTCAGCTTCACATAATTCTCGAATTGCTCGACCACGGCGCGCAGCATGGCTTCGGCCTGCGATGGGTCACCGAGATCATCCTCGATTTCGACAGCCTCGGCCTCGAAATACTCCTCACGCTCCGTGAAACGGGTCAGGCGGGCGCGGCCCTTCCCTTCTACAAGTACCTTGACGGTGCCATCGGGCAGCTTGAGCAGCTGGAGCACGGTAGCAAGGACGCCGATAGGATAGATAGCGTCCGGCGATGGGTCGTCGTCGACGCTGTTCCGCTGGGTGGCCAGCAGGATCTGCTTCTCACCCTTCATGATCTCGTCGAGCGCCCGCACCGACTTCTCGCGCCCTACGAAGAGCGGCACGACCATATGCGGAAACACGACGATGTCCCGCAGCGGCAGGACGGGGAGAACCTTACTCTCGGACATTTATGCGCTCCTGGGCCTTTGACGATCTCCGGCCCGCCGGCCGGGACGCCCCGCAGTATGCAGCGACACCCTCGACCAGCCCGTCGATTCCGACGGCGTTCGAGTGAGTATGTGGCCCGTTCCCGCGTCGGTTCAAGCGGGGTCGCTCATCACGGCCGCGGCCGTGGTGAGCAAATACCTCGAGATCGGAGGGACAAGATGTCTTAGAGTTGTCGTCTGGTCCTTGACGTCAAGATTGGCGAGACGCCGAGCAGGGCTCCAGACTCATTGAGCTCCGAAGTCCGATCTCCTGACATTGAAGCGCCCCGATGATTCGCCATCTCCGATGAGCACCGAACACATCGGTTATGCATCAGCTGCTACAGAGGGTCTTCTTGCGGCACATCCAGTCGAGCGTTGGCCATTGAGTCCGCGACATTCCTAGCATTGCGCAAGGCGTTGTTTGAGCTCTGATCGGCCGAATAAAGCCCCCTCAAGTAGGCCATGTCCCAGTCTGTCAGGTAATCATCTGTTGCGATTCCAGGCTGGAAGATATTCAAAATTGTATTGAAGCCTCCGGTATCAGCGTCCGGATCGACTTGAGCGAGCGCAACCATCGTTATGTAGTCTGCAATTTGGGAGAAACTCGCCTCGTTGAGCGCGTCGATATCTAGCACAATCACGACTTTCTGCAGGTCATCTCGAATCTGACTGGTCAGACGTGACGGCGAAGAGACGTTGATGTTCGGCGCATAGTCGGTCGTTGAGCTGCAGCTGCCCGAACATTGGCCGGGAATGCGGACAGCCGGTGCCCCGGTTTTGGAGTCGACAGGCAGGCTGGTGTGCCACCAGCGGACCGGACGCGTGGAGTTTATGAAATCATCGAGCGCTCTGTCCGAGCGGTTCGCACCCGACACATTGGTGTCGAAGTCCCGGCGCTGACGCTCGACCAATTCCGCAGCCATGGCTTGACCATCCTCAGCGCTCGCGATCAAGACGTTCGGTGTGCACCCGGGCTCTCCGATACGGACCCCCAAGTCTTCGGCAACGGTCGAAACCCGGTCGACCAGGTACTGTCCAGCGTCACGCGGAAATCCAACCGCGCCGACGCAGAGACGTCCACGCCAAAGAGCCAACCCGCGGCCTCGCGGGGGAGCAGCCACCTGATCGACAAACTCCTGTGTAGCCTCAGCGAGACTACGCCCTTCAACGACGACATCCGGAAGGGCATCGCCATCATTGGTCTGTTGCGGACCGGACTGCAAAGCCGCCAAAGCGGCAACCAAAGCGAAAGAAAAGGCCATCAGCACCTCCCGTGAAGGCCTGAGTGAGGCCCATCCATCGTCGGTGTGAACGCTAGCGCTGCTTGATGACGACCTTTGGGCGCTTCATTGCAACCCAGTTACACTCTGAAAAGATGCTGCAATCAGAAGGAGGGCTAGACGTCCTCCTCATCCTTCAGCAGCTCTTCCTTGGTGATCGGCGTGTCCTTGACCTCGGCCACGGTGAAGATCAGGTCGCAGACCTTTTCCTCATAAATCGGCGCGCGCATTTGGGCGGCAGCACCGGGGTTCTGGCGATAGAAGTCGAGGACGGCGCGCTCCTGGCCCGGATAGTTACGGGCTTCCTGCATGATCGCGTTGTTCAGCTCCTGGTCGGAGACGCCCACGTTGTTGGCGCGCCCGATTTCGGCGAGCACCAGACCGAGGCGGACACGGCGCTCGGCAATCTTGCGGTATTCTTCCTTGAGCTTCTTGTCGGACTTCTTGGCGTCCTCGGGCGTCAGGCGACCGGCTTCCTTGTCAGCCTCGACCTGCTTCCAGATGCCGTCGAACTCGGCCTCGACCATCTTGGGCGGCAGGTCGAAGCTGTGTGCGGCGTCGAGCGCATCGAGCAGCGAACGCTTCAGCTTGAAACGCGCTGCGCCAGCATACTGCTGGTTCAGGTTCTGGCGCAGCAGATCCTTGAGCTTGTCCAGGCTCTCCAGACCGATACGGGTCGCGAACTCGTCGTCGATCTTGGTTTCGGCTTCGGCCTTGATGGCTTTCACCTTGATATCGAACGTCGCCAGCTTCCCGGCCAGGTTCTTCGCCTGGTAATCCTCGGGGAAGGTGACCTCGATGGTCTTCTCGTCGCCGACCTTGGCACCCTTCAACTGGTCTTCAAAACCGGGGATGAAGCGGTTCGAGCCGATCACGAGGTCGGCATCTTCTGCGGCCCCGCCGTCGAAGGGAACGCCTTCCAGCTTGCCCAGGAAGTCGATGGTCAACTGGTCGCCCTCGGCTGCCTTGACCGTCTTGCCCTTCTTGTCCTCGTAGGACTTGGCTTGACCAGCCAGTTCCTTCAACGCCTCATCGAGGTCAGCGTCAGACGCTTCATAGACGGGCCGTTCCAGCTTCAGCGTCTTGGGATCGACCGGTGTGAATTCCGGCATGACTTCAAGAGCCATCTCGTAGGCGAGGTCGTCGGAACCTGACAGGACCTTCTCCATGTCCGAGGTCAGCTTCATCTCGGCGGGCGCGGCAGGGCGGACCTTTGCCTCGTCGAGCGCCTTCTGGCTGCTCTCATTGATGGCGTCGTTGACGATCTCACCCATCATATCGCGGCCGAAGGACTTCTTGACGTGCGACACCGGCACCTTGCCGGGGCGGAAGCCCTTCAGCTTCATCTTCGGCGCGATCTCCGCGGCCTTGGCGTCCAGGCGAGCGGTCAGGTCGGCGGCCGGGATGGTCACGGCGATCACTCGGCTGAGGCCTTCGGTGGATTTCTGGACGACTTGCATGGACGGATCTGACGCTCTGGGGCGGCGCCGGATCGGGCGCGCGCGGCGGGAGGGATAAACGAAAAGAGGCCGCCCCATACGGAGCGGCGTCTCGAAGCCCGCCCTTATGTCGAGACAGGGGGCAAAGGTCAACGCGGGGCGGTTTCGCTCACGGGCATGGCTCGCTATGTGCTGGGCCATGACCTCCTCACCTTCCCCCGTCGGCGTGTTCGTGACGCCGGTGACGCCGCTTCAGCAGAACTGCACCACCGTCTGGTGCACGAAGACGATGAAGGCTGCCGTGATCGACCCTGGCGGGTCGGTCGACGCGATCCTCGGTGAGGTCGCCCGACGCGGCCTGACCCTGGATCAGATCTGGATCACCCATGGCCATCTCGATCACGCCGGCGGCGCGGCCGAGATGGCGGAAAAGTCCGGTGCCCCGATCATCGGCCCACACCCGGACGACCAGTTCTGGATCGACGGCATCGAAGCGCAAGGCCAGATGTACGGCCTGCCCGAGGCCCGCGGCTTCGTCCCGACCCGCTGGCTGGACGAGGGCGATGAGTTGACCCTGGGTGAAACCCGCTGGGCGGTTCGGCATTGCCCCGGCCACACCCCGGGACATGTCATCTTCTTCAACTCCGAGGCCCGGTTCGCCCAGGTCGGTGACGTCCTGTTCAAGGGCTCGGTCGGCCGCACCGACTTCCCGCGCAGCGACTCCGACGACCTGATCCGGTCCGTGATCGACAAGCTCTGGCCGCTCGGCGACGACGTCACCTTCGTGCCCGGGCACGGCCCGCACTCGACCTTCGGCGAAGAGCGGCGGACCAATCCGTTCGTCTCGGACCGGGCAGTGGCCGGAACGCCGCCGGCGCGCGCGGCGTCCGGGGCGACCTAGACCCTAACGGCGCAGGAGAATGCCGACGGCTTGCAGGCGAGATCGCCGTCGTCGACGATGTCCTCGGCGTTCAGGGCAGGGTTCACATCGGTCATTGCCAGCTCCTCGGGTAGGGCGTGGGTCCAGACCGATTGAACCCGACGCCCCGCGAGCCGTTCCGACGGGATCACCGTTCTCAAACGAGGCTCCCATGACCGACCCGATCCAGCCGACGCCCCAGCCCGAGATTCCGCCGCTGGCCCCCGTCCCGTCCCAGCCCGAGATCGACCCTGCCGGCACCCCCGACGAGGTCCCGCCCCTGCTCCGCGAGAACGACGGCGAGGTCCGCGTTCCGGGTGTTCAGTAGGACGCCAGTTGATTCCCAGCCTGTTGAAAACGCCGACCTTCGGAACCTTGGCGGGGCGGCGGGGTTTGACATCCAACCGGCAGCACCAGTTCAGTAAAGGGATCATCTGATGGCCGAAGGACAGACCCCCCGTCCCTCCGGAGTCTCCAAGCGCGGCTTCGCCTCCATGGACCCCGCGCGCCAGCGCGAGATCGCCCGCAAGGGCGGCGCCAGCGTCCCGAGCGAAAAGCGCAGCTTCACACAGGACCGCAGCCTGGCGGCTCAGGCCGGACGCAAGGGCGGCGAGGCCTCACACGGCAGCCGCAAGCCCGGCGATGTCGTGGACCAGGCCGAATAGGTCTGAGTCAGCTCGGAAGCGTAGGGCGATCGACGAAAGCGTTGATCGCCCTTTTTCATGCCTGTCCGCCTGACCTTAGGCCAGGACGGCCAACGCCACCGACGGCGCGGGCCCCGCCCGGAACTCCGCGACCCGCCAGCCCGCCGCCTCGGCCATCGCCGCGACGGAGCTTTGCGTGAACTTGCGCGAGCTCTCCGTGTGGATCGTCTCTCCGGCCTCGAAGGCGAAGACTTGACTGCCGATGTGAACGGTCATGTCGCGTTCGGCGCGCAAGTGCATCTCGATCCGCGACGCCTCGCCGTTCCAGCGAGCCTCGTGCGCGAAGGCGCCGAGGTCGAGGTCCGCCCCAAGTTCCCTGTTGGCCCGCACCAGGAGGTTCTTGTTGAAGGCTGCAGTCACGCCCTGAGCGTCATCATAGGCAGCCAGCAGGGTCGCATCGTCCTTCACCAGATCAACACCGAGGATGAACAGGGCGTTTGGCCCTAGCCGTTCGCGGGCATTGGCAAGGAAAGCTGCCGCCTGGTCCGGCTCCAGATTGCCGATGGTCGAACCGGGGAAGAAGCCGATCCGACGTCCTCGACCTAGCTCCGGCAAGGGCGGCAGATTCAGGAAATCGCCCACCATCGGCGCGACCTGCAGGCGCGGATAGGCCTCCGCGATCGAGGCGGCGGCGGCATTCAGCGCATCCGGGCTGATGTCGATCGGCACATAGGCACCCAGCGACGGCGCGGCGTCCAGCAAGATCCGGGTCTTCTCGCTGGCACCGGAGCCGAACTCGACCAGGACAGCGTCATCCCCGAACCCGGCCGTCAGATCGCCCGCCAGCTCGCGCAGCAGCGCCGCCTCCTGCCGGGTCGGATAGTATTCCGGCAGACGCGTGATGTCCTCGAACAACTCCGAGCCCGCCGTGTCGTAGAACCACTTGGGCGACACCGCCTTCTGCGGGCGCGACAGGCCCGCGATCAGCTCAGCACGGAACCGGGCGGTCTCGACGGACTCGATACGCGGTTTCGACATGACAGGGGCATCCGAGGCCAGGCGAAGCCCCAGGAACGCCCAACGCTGATGCGGATGGAAGAAGTTGCGATAGGTCCGGCGCGCGTGACCGGACGGCGTGGCGAAGGAGCCGCCGCGCATGACCCTCTGGCTGGCCATGAACTTTCCGTTGTACTCCGACGCCGTCCCTTCGGTCGGCTTGAAGCCGGGATAGGGTGCATAGGTCGAAGAGGTGTGCTGCCATACCTCGTTGAACAGGTTGGAGAAGACGGCCGGGGCGGTGGCGACCGCGCTTTCCCATTCGGCTTCGGTAGGCAGACGCTTGCCGGCCCATGCAGCGAAGGCCTCGGCCTCCCAGGCGCTGACGTGGCGCACCGGCGCGGCGGGATTGACGGGGATACGGCCCGTCAGGCTCATGGTCGTCCAGCCGTTGTCGCCCTCGCGCCAGTAGAGCGGCGCGGTCCAGCCCTCGGCCTTCACGGTCGCCCAGCCGTCGGCGAGCCACAGCTCGGGTCGCCGGTAGCCGCCATCGGCGATGAATTCGATCCACTGGCCGTTGGTCACCAGGTCGTGGTCCAGATGGAACGGCTCCAGCCAGACCTTGTGACGCGGCCCCTCGTTATCGAAGGCGAAATCGTCGCCGCCATGCCCGATCTCGACAAGCCCGCCCTCGAACCGGGTGGCTCCTCCCCTCTCCTGCTGGCGCGTGCCCGCCGGGCGCGGCTCCTCTGCATAGGCGGCGGGGTCCAGCGGCGAGCACGCCATCAAGGCCAGCAGGTCCATCAGGAACAGCTCCTGATGTTGCTGATCGTGATGCATCCCCAGAACGAACAAATAGTGTTCCAACTTGGTGTCGAAGCCGGCTGCAATGCGAGCCTCCATCCGCCGATCGATCTCGGCGCGATAGGCCAGCACCTCGTCCAGACACGGCCGGGTCATCAGGCCGCGTTCGTGTCGCTCCACCCGCTGGCCAAGGCTTTCGTAGTAGGAATTGAACAGGGTCTGCAGGCGCGGATCGACGGGCCGATAGTCGTCCTCGGCCGCCAGGATCATCGCCTCGAAGAACCAACTCGTATGGGCCAGATGCCACTTGCCGGGGCTAGCGTCGGGCATGGCCTGGGCGGCGAGGTCCTCGGACGAAAGCCCGCGGGCCAGAGCGGGCATGGCTGAGCGAACGGCGCGGTATCGCTCCAGCAGGTCGAACTCGCTCGCCGCACTCTGCGCAACAAGGGTTCGCGCGGGGTCGTGCATGATCGGCGGCTCCGTGACTTCGTCCAGCTTGGCTGCCAGCCGGACTACGCTAACACGTCGCCAGACGTTGCGTTGCCCGGATCACCCTATTCGGTGGCGACTGCTGACGCTGGGTGGCAGCAGCCGGTCAGCGGACCGGCTTGCCGCCGTGCTTGGCGTACTCCAGCCGCGCGATGGTGCGGTTGTGCACCTCGTCGGGGCCGTCGGCGATGCGCAGGGTGCGCACCGTGGCATAGAGCTCTGCCAGCGGCGTATCTCCCGAAACGCCCGCCCCGCCGAAGGCCTGTATGGCGTCGTCGATGACTTGCAGCGCCATGCGCGGGGCCGCGACCTTGATCTGGGCGATCTCGGACTTGGCGTTCTTGGCCCCGGCCTCGTCGATCATCCAGGCGGCCTTCAGAACCATCAGGCGGCACATCTCGATGTTGGTCCGCGCTTCGCCCACGCGCTGTTCCCAGACCGAATGCTCGGCGATCTGCTTACGGAACGCAGTCCGGCTCAGCAGCCGCTGGCACATCAGCTCGAGCGCGCGTTCGGCGCAGCCGATCACGCGCATGCAGTGGTGGATGCGGCCAGGCCCGAGGCGCCCTTGCGCGATCTCGAAGCCCCGGCCCTCGCCCGCGATGAGGTTCTCAACCGGCACGCGGACATTCTCCAGCACCACCTCGGCGTGGCCGATCGGCTTTTCATCATAGCCGAAGACGCTCAGCATCCGCTCGACGCGAAAGCCGGGCGTGTTGACGGGGACGAGGATCTGCGACTGCTGGGCGTGGGTGGCCGCGCCCGTGTCGGTCTTGCCCATGACGATGGTCACGGCGACGTTGGGGTGCGCCATGTTTGTCGACCACCACTTGCGCCCGCTGATGACGTAGTGGTCGCCGTCGCGCTCGATGCGGGTCTGGATGTTGGTGGCATCCGACGAGGCCACCTCCGGCTCGGTCATCAGGAAGGCGGAGCGGATCTCTCCGGCCATCAGCGGCTTGAGCCAGCGCGCCTGCTGCTCGGCGTTCCCGTACATATGGAGCACTTCCATATTGCCGGTGTCGGGCGCGTTGCAGTTGAACACCTCGGGCGTCCAGAGCCCCGCCTTGCCCATGGCCTCGGCCAGCGGAGCGTATTCGAGGTTCGTGAGCCCCGCGCCGTGCTCGCCCGGCAGGAACATGTTCCACAGCCCCGCCTCCCGCGCCTCGGCCTTCATCGCCTCCATGGTGGGCGGCTGGCGGTTCGGATCGGCGTGGACCTCGGCGTAGTAGTCCGCCGCGCGCGGCAGGACCTTGTCCTCGAGGAAGCGCGTGACACGCTCCTGCCAATGAAGGCCGCGATCGGAGTGCCGGAAATCCATGAGGTCAGTCCCTGGGTATGAAAGCAGAACGGCGCGAGGTCGAGCCCGACCCCGCGCCGCTTGATGTCCTGGCTCAGCTCAAGCTCAGCGCTTCAGCAGCGGTGCCAGTTTTTGGGCGATCATCATGTCACCGGCGATCTTCAGCTTGCCCTGCATGAAGGCCATCATCGGATCCAGCTGGCCGTTAGACAGGGCCATGAAATCATCCCAGTTCATCGACACGGTGGCGTCAGCGGGCTTGTCGTCGTTCGTGACTGTATTCGGCACCGAAGCACCATCAATGTAGATCTTTCCGGCATCGCCAAGGTCGAGCTTAACGGTCTTGCCCAGACCGGAATTGTCGCCGACGGCGCTGCGGATGTGTTCGGTGACCTGATTGAGATCGGCCATGTCGCTCTCCCTGCAAGCGGTGGAGGCGAAGGGGTAGCGCCGCCCGTCACTCCCCACAAGATCACGTCGGGGAAAGTTGACGAAACCCGGATTGCGCCGCCGCGCGGCCTCCGCTATCGACGCCTCCTGCCGGAGACGTGGCCGAGTGGCTGAAGGCAACGGTTTGCTAAATCGTCGTACCGGGTAACCGGTACCGAGGGTTCGAATCCCTCCGTCTCCGCCAGCCGCCCCTGACAAGCCCGCGCTTCGAAGACGGCGGCATGCATCTGGGGCAGCCTTTCGGACATGTGGTTGACCGTCGCGAACCAAACTCAGTCCGCATCACGATCAGAGCCAGTCTATGCCGATGCTGCGCTTGCGGGCGCCAGAGTTTCGCTGGCCGCCGCCAGATGCTGCATCACCTGATCCATCTCGGAAACCAGCACCTTGACCTGGGTTGAGGTCAGCCCACCTTGAAGCGAGGCCCGGATCATATGGATGGCGGGCAGAAAGGCACCCGGCTTCCAGACGGCGTTGGCCTCCAGAAGGTCTGCGAGCTTGCATACGGTCCTGAGACTGCCAGCCAGGCCTGGACGTTTGATGGCCACGCAGTATCCGAGGCACTCGTCGGCCAGTCTGTGGACCTGATCCAGCGCCTCTTGCGAAGGACGCATCTTGAACGGTTGAACAAGGGCTTCGATCTGGGTCACCCGCTCTGCAATGAGAGGGATCAACGTGGGTTCGAGCACGGTCAATCGAGCGTTGGCGTCTTCGATGCACTCCCGCACGGTTCGTCCACCGGGCTTGCGACACTTCACCTCGAGGGACGTGGTGACCATCCGGAACTTGACTGACATCAGAGACTGACCTTTTGCGGACGGAACACGTTGTCGATTTCATCCTGGGACATGTTGGCTTTCTGCGGTTCGCCGAGATCGCCGCTCAGGTCTGTCGACCTCCGGCCACCTGTGGCGGGCACACCGTCAAACTTGAACCGTCGGTCTGGACCAATGAACTTGGGTGCCTCGACGAACACGCGGCCGCCTTTGGCTGACCAAAGGATCCGCTGCATAAGAACGGTGGGCGAGGTCGGCTTGGCCACGACGAAGTTGGCCCCACAGTCGCGGGCCGTAATCACCTGGCCCTCACGCGTGTGGCCGGTCACGATGATCACGGGCATGAAACGCGCCGGTTCTGCGCCGCTTTCGCGAAGCCAACGAACGATGTCGAAGCCTGAATCGTCGGCAAGCTGCGCATCGAGAAGGACCAGGTCGTACTCGTTGACCTTCAGCGCTTCCCGCGCCTCCCGACCGCTCTGGCACCGAGAGATCTTGTCAACGCCGAAGCCCATAAGCATCTGGCCCAGGATCTCGAGGCCCTGACTGTTGGAGTCGACGCAGAGAACCTTGACCTGTCGTAGGTTGATGCGGCCTTCGCCGCCCGGACGCGTCACCATAGTTCGCACTCCTGTGACGCATTTCTGGCGTCACTGCCCTGCAGTCGCTCTGCAAGGGCCGCAAGATTCACCGACCGAACGGCTGCTGCCACATCGGCTGAGCCGTCGACCTGCCCGGCCAACTCCACAACAAAACGCTCGAGTTGCTCGAGATGCTGGCGCAGCATGTCGGCCTCCTGACGGACGAATGGCGTGAGACCATTCGTGCCCAGGTCGTCCTCAATCCGTCGCGCCGAAGCTGCCCATACGCCGAGCTCTCGGCCGAGCGTGACCAGAGCAGCGGACACAGGCACGCGGTCTTGATCGGGCGCTCCGCTCATCAGAACAGCTCGACTTCGCCCGACTTGACCACGAGTTCTCGAGACGACGAACGCTCGCGGACCATGATCGTGGGATCGGTGACCAACTGCTGCTGAACACGCCCCATCGCCGGCCAATACTGGACGCGACGAGCCTTTGAGCCGCCCAAGCTCTCACCAACCAGGGGTATCCGTTCATCGGCGAGAAAACGCCGAGCGAACTCGGCGTTGCGCAAGCCTATGTCGGCCATGGTAGCGCTCATCCTTGCCCCACCGAAAAGCTTCGCCTCAAGGCGATGTCTACGAGCGCCAAGCGCAAGCAGGCCGTTGATCAAGAGCTCCATGGCCTGAACGCCATAGCGACGGTGTCCCTGGCCGGGGTCTGGCGCCTCGGGCAAGAGGAAGTGATTCATGCCGCCGACACCCGTCGACGGATCCCGGATGCACGCGGCGACGCAGCTTCCCAGGATCGTGGTGAGAAGCACCTCAGGATCGTCAGTCACCTCATGGGTGCCCTGAATGACGTGAAGGCGACGCTCTGGTAGAAGTACGGCTGCGGTCACTGCAAAGGTCCATAGACGGCCTCAAGCTTCTCCCGAAGCGAGGCGACAGTGAACGGCTTGACCAGGTAGTTGTTGACGCCGAACTGCTGGGCCCGATTGATCAGGTCATTGTCAGCGCGGCCCGTCAGCATGATGAAGCCGATCGAACGGAACTGCGGTGCCCCCCGAACGGCGCGCAGCAAGGCGAGGCCGTCCAGCTTGGGCATGTTGAAGTCCGAGATGATCAGATTGAACCGGCCATGCATGAGCTGGCGCAGAGCATCTTCGCCATCGACAGCGTCCTCGATCATCTGCACACCGATTTCGCGCAGCCCGTTTCGCACCAGAACGCGAATGGTCTGCTGATCGTCGACGACGAGGGCGCGAAGGTCAGAAGCGGCAGGCATCAGGCAATCTCCGACGCTCGGCGGCTGGCGGCGCGGAGAATCGCCGCTCCCATGCGCTCGAGCGGAACTTGAATTTGTACAGCGCCTGCCTCGGACGCGGCGCGCGGCATCCCGTAGACGGTGCTGGAAGCCTCATCCTGGCCCAGGGTGCGGGCCCCTGCCCGGCTCATTTCCAGCAGCCCCGCCGCTCCGTCGCGGCCCATTCCGGTCAGGATGGCACCGACCGCCGAGGCCCCCGCCGATCGCGCAACCGACGAGAACAGCACGTCAACCGAGGGACGATGTCCGCTGACGAGGTCGCTGGCATCGAGCCTGCAGACCAGACCGGCACCCGCACGCACGACCTTGAGGTGTGCCGCTGCTCCAGGGGCAAGATAGACATGGCCTTGGCGCAGAGGTTCGGCATCACGGGCCTCCGCGACCTTCGGGGTGCAGGTCCGGTCGAGACGCGCCGCAAAGCTCATGGTGAAGCTCGCCGGCATGTGCTGGGTGATGACCGTCGGCGGGCAGTTGGCGGGAAAGGTCTGAAGGATGGTCAGCAAGGCTTCCACCCCGCCCGTGGATGCGCCAAGCGCCACAACCTCGACAGCGCTCGAAAAACCGGCGTCAGGCGCGACCGAGACCGGACGTTCAACGGGCCTGACCCTGGCACCGGCCGCAACCTTGACCTTCTCGATCAGGGACGCAAAACCACCGGCCTCGTGACCCGTCGGTTTGCCGACGCAGTCGACAGCGCCCAGTTCAAGTGCAGCCAGGGTCGCATCCGCGCCCTTCTGGGTGAGGGTAGAAACCATCACGACAGGCGTCGGGCGCAGCCGCATAAGGCGCGCGAGAAACTCCAGACCATTCATATTGGGCATCTCGACGTCGAGCGTGACGACGTGCGGATCGAGGCTCTTGATGGCCTCTCGTGCCTCCAGCGGATCAGCCGCTTCGCCGACGACCCGGATATCGGGGTCGGACGTCAGATGGTGACGCAGCAGCGCCCGCATCGTGGGCGAGTCGTCCACGATCAGGACCCGGATCGGAGCGGTTGTCATGGGGCCTCGCGTCGGTAGGCCGTCAGACCGTCGGGTCGCAGACCGTCGATCGAGGCCCGCTCGGAGTGCCCGACGTAGAGACGCCCGCCGGGCTCCAGCTGATCGCGGAAGCGCGAGAACAGCTGGGTCTGGGTCTTGTCATCGAAGTAGATGGCGACGTTGCGACAGAAGATGACGTCGAAACGCCCCTTCATGGGCCAGGGCCCCAGCAGGTTCAGAGGCCGGAAGGCGACCAGATCGCGCACGTCCTGACTGACCGACCACGCATCGCCGTCCCGGCGCAGGCCCCTTGAACGGTAGGCGGCGGGAACGGGGGCGACATCGGCTTCGCTGTAACGCCCGGCCTTCGCGCGCTCCACGATACCGGTATCAATATCCGTCGCGAGAATCCGGACGTCGAGTTGTCCGGCCTCGGGCAGCACAGCCAGAAGCGCCATGGCGGCGGAATAGGCCTCGTGCCCGGCGGAACAGCCTGCCGACCACAGACGGATACGACCGCCCGCTCGTGCCTTCGCAGCAAGGCGCGGGCCTTCGACATCTGTCAGATCCGTGAAGTGATGGGCCTCGCGGAAAAAGCTCGTGACGTTGGTCGTCAGAGCGTTGAGCATCTCGCGTCGCTCGTTCTCGCCCTGGTCTGAAGAGACAAGATCGAGGTAGGCACCGAAATCAGGAAGGCGCAGCGCGCGAACCCGTTTCGCCAGCCGCGAATAGACAAGCGTCGCCTTGCCTTCCGAGAGGCAGATCCCCGACATCTCGTACAGGAGGGCAGCGACTTCCTCGAAGTCACGCCAGGTGAAGGCGAACTCGCCTTCGACGGCGATGCCGCCGGCATGAGACGTCGCGCGGGCGAGCGCGGTCATGCCGCCTCCTGCGAATGCTCTTCGGGCAGAATGCCGTCCAGCGACAGGAGGCTGATCATGCCGGAGTCCTGGGCGATCACTCCCCGCAGGAAGCCGCGCACGACGTCACAGGCCACATCGGGCGTCGGCTGAATGACCGCGTCGGCAATGTTGAGAATGTCAGACACTGCCTCGACCAGAAGTCCGAACGTCTTGGCACCGATCCGGGCGACGATGATCACGTGGCGCGGAGTGGCCAACGTCGGCCCGAAGCCAAGGCGAGCCCCGAGATCAACGATGGGCAGCACGGTCCCGCGCAGGTTGATCACACCCTGAATGTAGGCGGGCGCGTGAGGAAGCGGGGTGGCCTTGGCCCACCCGCGGATCTCACGAACGGCGTGGATGTCGACACAAAACTCCTGATCCCCCACCCGGAAGGCAATAAGTTCGCGGCGATCTTGGGTCTGCTGGGTCATGGCTCAGCTCGCTAGGGCCAGGGGAAGGGGTTGTGTGGCGTTGGCGCGACGGAGGCCGATGACGGCGTCCACGTCGAGGATGAGGGCAACGCGCCCGTCGCCAAGAATGGTCGCGGCCCCCACCCCGGGAACATGCCCGTAGTTCGTCTCCAAACTCTTGATGACGACCTGGCGCTGGCCCTGAATCGCGTCGACGCGCAGGGCGGCCAGACCACCGAGTTCGCTCTCGACCAGGATGATCACGCCCGCATCGCTGGACGGGCCAAGGCCAAGTTCGGAGGCGATGTCGATGACAGGAACGTGCGAACCGCGAACCAGGAGCACGGAGCTTGTGGGCCCCAGCGCACGGGTCTCTGCCGTTCTCAGTTGAAGGGTTTCGACGATCACGCTGATCGGAACGACCAGGGTCTGGTGGCCGGCCATGACAACCATGCCATCCAGAACGGCCAGTGTCAGAGGCAGGCTCATCGTGAAACGAGAGCCGATACCCGGCGTCGAGTTGATCGTGATCCGTCCGCCCAGGGCCTGGATGGAGCGCTTGACCACGTCCATCCCGACGCCGCGACCGGAGATGTCCGAGATTTCTGAAGCGGTGGAAAAACCGGGCGCGAAGATCAGGTTGTCGATCTCCTCATCCGTCAGCGATGCGTCAGGATCGATGATGCCCCGTTCGACGGCGATCTGCCGCACGCGCGATCGATTGATCCCCCGGCCATCGTCGGAAACCTCGATGACGATCCGACCCGAGCGGTGTTGTGCCGACAGGCTGATAACGCCCTCGGCTGGCTTGCCGACCGCCAGCCTGTCTTCAGGCGTTTCCAGGCCATGGTCGATGGCATTGCGGATCATGTGAGTGAGCGGATCGGTCAGTCGCTCGATCACAGTCTTGTCGACCTCGGTGCCCTCGCCTTCCGTGGCCAGGCGCGCGGACTTTCCCGTCATCGCCGAGACTTCCCGAACCAGTCGCGGCATGCGCTGGAAGACCGACTTTACGGGCTGGGCCCGGATCGCCATCACGCTGTCCTGAATGTCGCGCGTCAGATGCTCGAGATCGTCGAGCGACAGCGCGAGAGCGTCGGTCCTTGCCAGACCGGCCTCATGCATCTGCTGAGCCAGCATCGCCTGATTGATGACCAACTCGCCGACGAGGTCGATCAGGCGGTCAACGCGATCCAGGTCGACCCGGATCGTGGGCTGAGCCGGACTATCGGTCCGTTCGGTCGGCGCACGGGGCTGAGAGGGGGCCGCGTCCGCCGGGCTGGTCTGGGCGGGGCCAGTGGTCTGCCTTACAGGCGGCTCTGCCTCGACCTTCATCGTTGGCGCGACCGACGCCGTGACGCGCGCGGGTTCGTCACGTGCGAGCGCGAGCAGCGCGTCAAGCGACAGGTCAGACTGGGACCCAGGTCCGGGGGCCTGCTCGTCGTCGGCGCGGGCCAGAGCGAGGAGGTCGGAGAGAGAAGGTCCCTCCTCCATCGCCACCTCTGCGCCAGGGCGCACAATGGTCAGGTCGCATTGACCTTCAACGAACTCGAAGACGCCCCGAACGGTTGCTTCGGGCACGTGGGCCTCGAGCCGCGCTGTCCAGGTCAGATAAGCGCCTTCCGGGTCGAATTCGTCCAGACCGGGCACATCAGCGTCGAGCGAGAGCTCAATCGGCCCAAGCCTTTCAAGCTCGCGAAGCAAGGTCAGGGGTTCGTTTCCATTCCGATACAGACCAGGATGAGGACGGAAGGTCACGGTCCAGCCAGATGCCGATTCCGGCAGGGGCACGGGAGCCAGTTCAGGCGACGGGCCAAAATCGCCGAGCGAAATCGCTTGCGGCACAAATCCGACCCCGGGATCTTCGACCTCTTCTTCGACAGCGGCTCCGGTGAAGGCCTGCAGCTCTGAAACCAGATCGGAATCGTCGCTGTTCAGCTCCGAACCCTGCTTGGCTGCCGTGATATGGTCGGTCAGCCGATCAGCGCACTTCAGGAGGACGGCCACGATGGCGGCATCGGCTGCGAGGTCACCATTGCGGACCGCATCCAGCGTGGTCTCGAAGACATGGGCAAAGCGCACCAGAGCGTCCATGCCGAAGGCCCCGGCCCCACCCTTGACGGAATGGACGGCACGAAAGACCGCGTTGACCGTCTCGGAATCGGTATCACCGCCTTGCATGGCCAGCAGTCCGCCTTCCAGGTCGACGAGCAGCTCGTCGCACTCCTGGAAGAATGTCGCCTTGATCGCCTCCATGGGGTCCATGGGAAAGCCTCAGGCCGCGACGCGACGCACGGCGCCGACCAGCTTGTCCGGATCAAACGGCTTGACGATCCAGCCGGACGCCCCCGCTGAACGAGCGCGCTCTTTCTTGGCGTCGTCGCTCTCGGTCGTGAGAACGAGGATCGGGGTGGCCCGGTCCTCGCTGCGCACGGCCTCGATGAAGCCGAAGCCGTCGAGGTTGGGCATGTTGATGTCGGTGATGATCACGTCAGGCGTATGCTGGGACAGCACTTCGAGCCCGTGCGCTCCGTCGACGGCCTGAACGACCTCGTAATCGGCCTGGACCAGCACCATCCGCACCATGTCCCGCATGGTCCGTGAATCATCGACGACAAGAACCAGTTGGCTCATGGGCGGAGGTCCTCAGAAGGAATGGCACCCGACAGACCGAGCCGCTCAAGGGCGGGGTTCAGATGGTCGGGCGTGTTGGCGAGTGTCAGGCTGTGTCCGTCTTCGCGCCACGTCTTCAGCGCCGAGTGCAGCAACTGCCCCCCCTGGCCGCCCAGACGTTCGGTCTGGGACAGATCCAGGATGAGATCATCACCACGATGGGCCCGCACGACTTGGGTCAGGCCGACGACGGTGGTGGCGTCAACGCGCGCTGGAAACGCGAGTGTCGCCATCAGAACTCCTCCCACTCGTCCACGGCGACGGCAGCCGACCCGTTGGCGGCACGACGCGGGGCCGCGAAACGGGCGGCGAACTCGGCCACGCGATGCTGGGCCTGACGCACCGCCGGCTCGGGCGCGGTTTGACGGCCGGATTGGGCAGCGGGCTTCCTCGACGAGTTGGTGGTGCGGAAGCGACCAACGAGTGCCGCCAGCTCACCGGCCTCCTGGCTGAGGTTATGGCTGGCCGCCGTCGACTGCTCGACCATGGCGGCGTTCTGCTGGGTCGTCTGGTCCATCTGATTGACGGCCGTGTTCACCTGGCTAAGCCCGGTCGCCTGCTCCTGGGCCGAGGCGCTGATCTCCTGGACCAGGCCTGTGATCTCGCCGACGCGCTCCACGATGCCAGTCAGGGCGTGGCCCGTCTGGCCGACAAGCGTCACACCGTCCTTCACTTGGGCGGAAGAGGCCGAAATCAGACCCTTGATTTCCTTGGCGGCGTCTGCCGAGCGTTGCGCCAGCGCGCGCACCTCGGAGGCCACGACAGCGAAGCCCTTGCCCGCATCGCCCGCCCTCGCCGCTTCGACGCCCGCGTTGAGCGCCAGCAGGTTGGTCTGGAAAGCGATCTCGTCGATCACGCCGATGATCTGGCTGATTTGCTGGGCCGAGGCCTCGATCTCGCCCATGGCGGCGACAGCCGACTGGACCACTTCGCCGCTGCGTTCGGCGTCGCGACGGGCCTCGACGACCACCGTATTGGCGCGCTGGGCGCCCTCGGCGGTCTTGCGGACGGTCGCGGTGATCTGGTCGAGCGCGGCAGCCGTTTCCTCGAGGGTCGCAGCCTGCTGCTCGGTGCGGCGCGACAGGTCATCCGCAGCCGTCGAGATCTCGGATGCGCCGGTCTGCATGGCGGCCGCATTGTTGTTGATCACGCCCATGGCGTCCTCGAGGGACTGCATGGCCGCGTTGAAGTCCTCGCGAAGCTTGGCGTAATCGGTCGGGAACTCGCTGCGGATGCGGAAGGACAGGTCGCCGTTGGAGAGCGCTTCCAGGCCCTCAGCCGTCAAATTCACAACGAGACGCTGCTGCTCGGCGGTCGCCTTCTCGGCGGCTTCACGTTGCTCCCTGGCGACTTCCGCAGCGGTGACGTCGGTTGCGAACTTCACGATCTTGTAGGGCCGACCTTCGGCATCCAGAATCGCGTTGTAGGTGGCGTCAATGACGACCCGCTTCTGGCCCTGGCCGACTCGCTCGAACCGACCGGCAATGAACTCACCGTTGTTCAGACGGCGCCAGTGTTCGGCATATTCAGCCGAAGAAGCCAAGGCGGGATCGCAGAACATGCGGTGGTGGCGACCGCGAAGCTCATCGGCCTGATAACCCATCGCCTTCAGGAAGTTGTCGTTGGCCTCCAGAATGTTGCCCTGCAGATCGAACTCGATGACCGCCTGATTGCGCTTGGCCGCTGCAAGCTGGGCTGTAGCGTCAAGGATTTCGGCCTGCTTGGCCCGGGACTCGACCGATGCGACATCCAGGGCTTCCGCATTTCGCTTGAACTGCGCCAGGGCGCGAGCCAGGGCACCGATTTCATCCTTGCGATCCTCTCCGACCACCAGCACATCGGTGTGGCCGTCGGCGAGTCGCTGCATGGCTGCCGTCATGCCGGACAAAGGATTGAAAACGCGCCGCATCAGGAAGGCGGTTCCGAAGATCAGGGCCCCCAGAATGAGAAGCCCGCCAATCGCGCCACCAACCATCACCTGGTTCGACCAGGAAAGGGCCTCCGTCTCGGTCCCTGCCTGGCTTGCGACAGCACCTTCGACAAGGGTGTCAACGGCTGTTCTGTGCGCCTGGAAAGCTTCCGTGGCGCGCGCAAGAGCCGCCTGGGCGGCCACCTGATCGCCGCGCGCCGCAGCCGGCGCGAGCTCCCGCTCGACGATGGCCCAGAAACGATCTGCAGTGACGGCGACATCGCCCTGAACCTGGGCCTTGAGATCCTCAGCCAGGTTCGACGCGTTCCACACGGCCTGCCGCTCATCGTACTGCCGGTGCAGTTCGACGATGCGTTCTGTCAGTTCAGCAGCCTTCGTCGGCTCATTGGCCATCTGATACGCCATCAGGTAGCCCTCGATCACGAAGACCGGCGGCGGCAGAATATCGGCCACCAGATCCTTCTTCTGGACGATGTCCGCGTAGCGAGGCCCGCCGACCCGAACATCGGTAATCGACAGACCAATGCCGGTCGCGAGGATGGCTACAAGAGAGGCGACGATCACTGCGCCGACAAGGAAAGTGCGCTTCAGCATGGGCTTGGCCTCGATCAGTAGGAAGCGAAGAGGGACGATCCACATCCCTATTGAGGTAGTAACGTTTGCAAACCGTAAATTACGCATTCCTACGTAAGCCCCGGCTTCCCTGGGGGAATGCGGACGGCCCGTTCTGAATCAGGTTACGAGGTGGCGAACAGTCGGCGACGGGAGCCACGGTGGAAGCCAGTCTGGCGCGAACAGTCTTGGAGGCGGCTCCGGTGTCCATTTTGGCCGTCGACGAGAGGGGAACTGTGTGCCTCGCGAACCCGACCGCCAAAGCGTTTTGGCAACGCGATCTGGCGGCAGCGTCCACGCCCCTGTCTTCGCTGCTTCCCGGCTTCGACGTGAAGACAATGGTGACTGCAGAGCGGCGGGGTAGGCCGGTCTCCCTGAAGGCCGAAATCGTCGGCAATGAGAAGGACCTCGTCGTCTTTTCTGTCCCTTTCGACTCACCAAAAGGGCCCCTTACCGCCCTGTTCGTGCGCGACGAGACCGAGCGGCTTCGGACAGAGCATGATCTTGAGAGGCTGAGAAGCGAAGTCCTCTTGAACTGGCAGCTCAACAGCCTGGGTGAACTGGCGGCGCTGGTCGGACACGAGATCAATCAACCGCTCGCCGCGATGACCAATCTCCTCCACATCGCCCGGGAAGAGCTACAATCCGCCAGCATTCGTCCCGAGGTGCTGGAGGCACTGGAAGGCTCGATCGCCCAGGCGCATCGGGCATCGGACATCATCCGCCGCTTCCGTGCGCTTCTCTCCAGAGAAACGCAGTTTCATGCGGATGTATCCGGTCGAAAGCTGGTGGCCGACATCGAACCGCTGCTTCAGCTTCAGGCCCGAGATGCAGCTTTCATCCTGAAGATCGATGCTGCGGAAGCATCGCTGCGTTGCGACGTCGTGCAGATTCAACAGGTCCTGCTGAACCTGCTTCGCAACGCTTTCATCCACGGGCGTGCCGAGCACAATCCCGCTGTGTCGATCAGCGGAGAAGCGTGTGCGGATGCCTATCGTTTCGAGGTTGCGGACAATGGACCCGGGTTCCTCAACCCGATGCCGAGCTTCGATCCTCAACCGCCCGTAGACGGGGGAACCGGCATGGGGCTTGGGTTGTCGATCTGTCGGCGCATTGTCGAGGCGCATGGGGGAACCATCACCGCGTCAAACCTGTCTGAAGGCGGCGCTCGCGTCAGCTTCCAGTTGCCTTACGGTGAGCGTGAATGACACCCGTCTTCCTCATTGACGATGATGTCGCGGTACTGTCGGCCGTCAGCCTGTTGCTCCGTCGCGCCGAGTTCGAAGTTCACCCGTTCTCGAGCGCGCTTGACTACCTGAAGGTCGCTCCGTCCTTGCCGACGGGGGTCTTGGTCACCGATGTGCGCATGCCTGAGCTGGACGGCCTGGAGCTTTTGCGCCTGCGTCAGGACGCTCGCATGCAGAAAGGTCCGGTCGTGGTCATGACCGGGCACGCTGACGTTCCCATGGCTGTCGAGGCCATGCGACTGGGCGCATTCGATATCATCGAAAAGCCCTTTGATCCGGCATTGATGGTGTCCATTGTCAGGGCTGCTGCGCTGAGCCTTACCTCAACCCCCGAAACACTCGGGCTCACCTTGCGCGAACGGCAGATCGCCAACGCGGTCTGCCAGGGCCAGACCAGCAAAGAGATCGCACTCGATCTCGGCCTCAGCCACCGTACGGTCGAGGTGTTCAGGGCGCGAATTCTGAAAAAGACCGGGGCCGCAAATGCGGCCGCCTTGGCAGCCTTGCTCAAGCTGAGAGGCTAGCTGCGGCGTCGCCAACCATCAGCCGACGCGGCTTGTTCAGCCATTTGACCGACCTTGCCGGTTGGCCGGTGATTGCAGGGTCGAGCTTTTCGGGAACCGGGCGAAAAGACCCGGCTCCCGAAAGGCTAAACTACCCGATCCGTGCGGCGATGCCCGTCAGGGTCTCGGCCAGGTCCCGCAGGCGCCGCGCCGCAAGCTCGTCGCTGGCAGTCGGTATACCTTCTGCAAGAGCGCGCAGTTGCTGAGCCATCGCGTCGTCACGCCCAGCCGCCTCCACAACCGGCGAAGCAGAGTCCAGCACCGAGTCAATGCGAGCAATCGCGTCGGTGGCCAGCCCGCCATCGCGAGTCAACTGATCGAGGTAGGCACGCGCCACGACCGGGTGGGCCGGCCAGGTGACCCTGAACTGCTGCTGGGGGTTCACGGTCGCGCCCTGCTGGGCCATTCGAGCCGCAGCGATCTCGTTTTCGCTCAGGTGTTCGCTGGGCGTCAGCTCCAGTACGTCGAGACCGCGCGCGATCTCGGTGCCGTAGATACGGCCATCGTACCAGTAGACCGACCAGAAGCCTCCAAGGATATCGTGCTGTTCGCTGAGCGGGCCCCGGTCGAAGTAGGCGATCTCGCGAGGGTTCGACGAGTCGGTGAAGTCGCTGATCGACAGGCCGCCTTGGTACCAGGCCTGGACGAACAGATCGCGCCCCGGCACCGGGATCAACGAGCCGTTGTGAGCCACGCAGTTCTCGCGCGCCGTCTGAGGTGCCGGCAGCTTGTAGTAGCTGCGGAAGACTAGCTGGTTGTCGACGATGTCGTAGATGGCATTGGCCCCCCAGGATTGAGGGTCCTGGACGCGACAGCGCGGACGACCGCCCCCGCCCCATTCGTCCGTGAAGACCACCTTAGTGCCGTCGTTGTTGAATGTGGCTGAGTGCCAGTAGGCAAAGCCGGGATCGTTCACTGCCGCGATCCGCCGCGGCGCGGCGGGGTTAGAGATGTCCATCAGGATGCCGTTCCCCGAGCAGGCACCGCCCGCAAGGTTGCCATCCGGGAACAGGGTGATGTCGTGGCACTGGTCTGTGCGACTGGTGGTCTGGGTCCCCTCGCCATGATCTCCACCGCGCCAGAGCCCGGCGACTGCGCCGGTCGCGTCATCGGCAAAGACCCGCGGGCTGTCGATGATGCGGGCCTGCGATGGATCGGCCAACGGGATCTCGATCACATCGATGCTGAACAAGGCTGTGTTGTCGTCACCCGGCAGGCCAACCACGCAGCCGGCCAGTTCCTCGTCATCTCGCACGCCGGCGGTGCCGGAGTTGTAGACGATCAGGCGACGCTCATCGGCAGCGACGATCGAATGGGTGTGCGAGCCCCTGCAGGTCTGGACCTGCCCGACCTGAACCGGATTGGTACGGTCGGAAATGTCGAAGATGCGCAAGCCCCGGAAGCGGTCAGCCTGCGGCCCCTCGCCCACCCCTTGGCGGCCGCAGTCAACGCGGCCGTTGTTGGACTCGACCGACATCAGCAAGAGGTCGCCGACAATGGAGACGTCGCCCTGGCCGCCGGGGCAGACCACCGAGCTGATTAGCTGGGGCTCCGGCGACTGCTCGCTGATCCGATAGAGGTTGAAGCCATGGTAGTTGCCGACCGCCAACAGGTCGCCCGAGAAGGCCATGTCCGTGTTGGCGAAGCTGAGGAACGGCGAACGGCGTCCGAACTGGCCCGACGGGGAGGCCGCCGTATCATCGGCGTCGTTGGCCGAAGGGACCAGCGGCGGAAGGCCCTCCGGATTCGCCGGATCGAAGAAACCCGCAGGCTTGGGCAGGCTGGCCACGAGCCGCAAGTTACCTTCAGCCTGTCCAGCATCCCGGAAGCCAGCCGTCAGCGTGCTGCGGGGATCGCCAACCTGCTCGCGCAGGAGCAGCGACATTCGATTGATCTCGGACTGCTGCTCATTGGTGATGTCGTTGACGAAACGGAACAGCACCGGATCATAGGCTGAACCAGGACGCTCAAGCAGGTCAGAGACCATCGTGACCGCACCCTCATGGTGGGCGATCATGAGGCTCAGGAACTGACGGTCGAAGGAGGCACCCGAGGCCGCGCGAAGCGCCGCCATTTGGGCCGGCGTTGCCATTCCCGCCATCTGCGAGTGAGCAGCATGGGCGGAGTGATCCATCCCCGCGTGGCCGGAATGGTCCATGCTCGACATGGAATGACCAGCCGCTGCGTCCGGCGCGGTCTGGCCGCGCTCGGTCAGCCAGCCGCGCATGAACTCGATCTCGTCGGCCTGGGACGCGTTGATGCGCCCGGCGATGTCGCGGATCGCCTGGGTATTGGTCCGCGCCTCGACCAGGATGGCCATCTCCACGGCCTGAGCGTGATGCAGGATCATGTCCTGCATGAATTTCACGTCGTCAGCCGAGAAGCGGTTGTCGGCGATGCGCGAGGCCTCGTCGCCGTTCAAGGTGCGGGTCGCCTGACCCGGAGCGCCGGGCTGGACGATGGGCGCTTGCTGAGCCAGCGATCCGGAGGCGAAGAGCATGACGGAAGCAGCGGCCGAAGCTCCCAGACGATGACGGACGGACGGCGCGAACTTTTGCAACAGCAACTCTCCCGGACGGTGGGTCGGCGACCCTTCGTCGCCTTTTGATCACGGCCCGGCGTCGCGGCCAAGCTGCCTTTCGTCGTTGAACCGTCGCACGCTGCCGGCAGCCGTTAACGTGAAGTCCACCGGGGCCGTGCATGGTTTGTCCATGACCACGGCTCTTGATCTGAAGCGCGATGCGAACTCTCTGCTGGACGCCTCTGCCCTGCAGTCGCTCGCGGCGCGGACACTCGCGACGCCAAAAGGCGCAAAGGAACCGCGCCGCGGCCCCTTTCGCCCCGAGGTCTGGCTAAACGTCCGGCAAAGACATGCCTCCCGCCTCGCGGTCCATTGGTTCCGGGCGGCGGATGTCGGTCTTGTTTGCCTGATAACCTTGGCCGTTCTGGCGTTGACAGCTCAGGATACACTTCTGGCTGTGCCCCTCGCAGAGATTTTGCCCCTGGCTCTGGGCGCGATGATCGTTCTGGGTGCTCTTCGATCGCTTGATCTCTATCGGTTCGAACGAGGCCAGCGGCTGCCGGCGCACCTGGCGGCGGTGACGGGGATTGCGGTGGCCGGCGGGGTGGTCGCAGTTGGACTGGAAGCCCTCGTCTCGTCGGGATCCCAGGCGTTCACGGCTCCCGTCCTGTGGGCGGCTTTCGTTGCTCTCTCGCTCTATGGATCGCACCTCGCGTGGGGGCTCATGGTCGCCGGCTGGCGAGCCAAAGGGGCTCTGACACCGAACATCGTGCTGGTCGGAGCCACTCGCCATGCGGAACGCCTGATCCGCGACGCCCTGCAGCGTAGAGACATCAACGTACTGGGCGTGTTCGACGATCGCCTGGCCCGCTCGCCGGATAGTGTTGCGGGTGTGCCTGTTCTCGGCGACGCCGAGGCACTGATGACGCACCGGATGACGCCCTACGTCGACAAGATCGTCCTTGCCCTCGATCCCCGAGCAGAGACCCGCGTGCGAGAGCTGACCGCGCGGCTGTCGACCCTGCCCAATGAAGTCACCCTGCTGATTGATCCGGTCGATGCATCAGAGCGCGGTGCCGCGTTGGATCGTCTTGCCCGCGCGCCCTTGGCCTCCCTCGATGGCCCGATCGACGATGATCGCCGGGCTTTCAACAAGCGGATACAGGACCTGGTCGTCGGTACGATCGCCCTCTTTCTTCTCGCACCTGTCATCGCGCTGACGGCACTCGCAATCCGGATCGACAGCCCTGGGCCAATCTTCTTCCGCCAGCGCCGCCATGGCTTCAAACATGAGGAAATCGTGGTCTGGAAATTCCGTTCGATGCGCCACGAAGCAGCCGACGCCACCGCGAGCCGCCAGGTCACCGCCAACGACGACCGCGTGACACGGGTTGGGCGTTTCATCCGCAAGACCAGCCTCGACGAGTTGCCCCAACTGTTCAATGTGCTCGCTGGCGAAATGTCCCTGGTTGGTCCGCGCCCACATGCGATCGGCATGAAGACGGGCCAGATCGAGAGCGCCAGACTGGTCGCAGAGTACGCTCACCGGCACCGCATGAAGCCCGGCATGACGGGCTGGGCGGCGATCAAGGGATCGCGTGGGCCGTTGCATACGGCCGCTGATGTCCGCACCCGGGTGCGCCTCGACATCGAGTACATCGAGCGCCAGTCGCTTTGGCTCGACCTTTGGATCATGCTGGTCACCGTGCCCGTACTGCTCGGCGACCGGACGGCCCAGCGGTGATGGGAGCACGCTGATGTTCTGGCGCGGCGTGTGGGGCTATCTGCCCGCGAACATCGTTCAGGGGCTCGTGGGCTTCGGGTCTATCATCGTCTTCACTCGGCTCCTGACGCCGGAAGACTTTGGCCGATACGCCATCGCCTTTGCAGTGATGACCCTTTTCCACGTTGCCACCTTCAGCTGGCTGGAGGCGGCGATGGCGCGCTTCTGGGCCGCGGAGAAGGGCCAGGCGTTGGCCGATCATTTCCTGACCCTGTACCGCACAGCTGCCGTGGCTACGGCCGCCGTCCTGCCGCTCATGGCGCTTTTGCTTTGGGTCGCGCCCATTGGCCCGGGCATGAAGCTGACGATCGGGATTGCCCTGGCAGGGATCCCTGTCCGATGCCTGTCCAAGCTGGGGCAGGAGCGGTTCCGGGCGGCCGGAGAGGTCCGCAAATCTGCGACCATGGACATCTTCGTCAGTCTGGGAGGGTTTGGATTCGGGGTCGCAGCCGCGTATGCGGGGATGGGCTCGGCGTCGCCCTTTATCGGGCTGCTACTGGCCCCGCTTCTGACCCTGCCGTTTGTCCTGCCGGGGGAGCTACGACGGGCAAGGGGCGGTGTGCTCTATCGGGATCGACTCTGGTCCTATGCTCGCTATGGCTATCCCATAGCAGCGGGGCTGAGCCTGACCCTGGTCATGGCGTCAACAGACCGGTTCCTGCTTGAGGTGTTCCAGGGGCCGGCGGCGGTGGGCGCCTATCATGCGGGCTACAGCCTCGCGAGCCGAACGCTGGACGTGCTGTTCATCTGGCTGGGTGCGGCAGGCACACCGGCGCTGATCATGGCTTGGGAGCGATCGAACCGTGAGGGCTTCATGGCCGCAGCGCGAGAACAGGCCTCGACATTCATTCTGATCGCCCTTCCCGCCGCTGTAGGACTAGCCCTGGTGGCCAAGCCGCTGGCCGCCGTGATGATTGGTGAGGACCTGAGAGCGACCGCAGCTTCGGTCACCCCTCTAATTGCCATTTCGGCGCTGCTGTCTGGCCTCACGTCCTACTATCTGAGCCAGAGTTTCGTCCTCGGTCGGCGCACAGACCGGCTGCTGCTGACGCTTTGCGTTCCAGCAATTTCGAACGTGCTACTGAACCTGGTGCTTGTGCCTTCGATGGGCGTGATGGGCGCGGCGATTGCCACGACGATCAGCTTTGGAATCGGCGTGCTCGCCTCCATCGCGATGGGGCGGCGCATCGGCGTGATCATGCCCATCCCATGGGAGACGCTGGGCCGCTGCGCTCTCGCCTGCGTGGCGATGGCCGGCGCAGTGCTGCTGGTTCCAGCTTGGGGCGGAACATGGGAGCTCTTCGTCAAGGCGGCGGTGGGTGCAGCGGTCTACGGCGGAGCCGCCTGGGCGCTCAACGCCGCCGGGGTGCAGGATCTTGCTGGCCGCCTGATCGGGGCTCGTCTCACACGAAGGGTCACGGCATGAGTAGCTCCCCAACGATCCAGAACGCCCATTGGGCTAAGGCGAGACCAGTGCTCTCGGTGCTGATCCCCTTCCTGCGGGATGACCCGGCAACCCTTCTGACCATGCTGGATCGGGAAGCCGCAGGCCTCGAAGGTGCGGCCGAGATCGTCGTTCTGGACGACGGGACAGGAGATTCACGCCTTACCGAACGTCTGTCCGCGCAGATTGAGGATCTCACCCTCCCGATTCGTCTGATCACCCTCGGTTCCAACGAAGGCCGTTCGCGTGGTCGCAACCGCTTGGCCGGTGCGGCGCGCGGCAGCTCACTACTGTTTCTCGACAGCGACATGCGGCCTGACAGCGAGCGCTTTCTGCAGAGCTGGGCGGCGCTGGTTCGCAACGACGCACCGCCCGTGGCCTTTGGCGGGTTCTCACTGCTGCAAGCATCGGACGAGCCACGGTTCTCGGTCCACCGCGCCATGGCAACCCGAGGCGAGTGTGTCGGCGTCACGGAGCGCGCGAAGGCTCCAGAAAAGTACGTCTACACGTCCAATCTGCTGGTCCGCCGTGATGTCTTCGAAGCCGAAGCGTTCGACAGTGCCTTCACCGGCTGGGGCTGGGAGGACGTTGAGTGGGCCATGCGTGTGTCGCGGCGCTGGCCCGTCATTCACATCGACAATCCGGCGACACACATGGGGCTGGACACGGTCGATCAGTTGGCGGGGAAATACGAGCAGTCCGCTGGAAACTTCGCCCGCGTGGTCGCGCGACATCCCGATATCGTCAGCAGCTATCCGAGCTATCGTGTGGCACGGGCGTTGAAGCGCATCCCCGTTCTTCGTCAGGTTCGCCCCCTGATCAAGCGGCTGGCGCTGGCCGGCTGGGCCCCGACTGAGGCGCGCGCCTTCTCGCTGCGCCTGTATCGCGCCGCGCTCTACGCCGAGGCGGTCTGATGCAGGCGGTCTGCGTCATGATCCCGACGATGCGACGGCCCGAGAGCCTGGCGCGCGCACTTCGCTCGGTCTTCGCGCAGGACGGTCTCGCCGATCGTCCGGTCTCCATCGTCGTGGTCGACAATGACCCGGCCGCAACGGCGCGTTCGACGGTGGAGACGCTCAAGGCCGACAGTCCCTTCCCGGTTGTCTATCGCCATGAGCCGAGGCCTGGAGTGGCGACGGCTCGCAACGCCGGACTGTCAGAGACCGACGCGCCCTTGATCGCATTTCTGGATGACGACGAGGCCGCAAGCAAAGGCTGGCTCACAGCGCTGCTTCGGGCCCAGGAAGAGACAAAAGCCGATGCGGTGTTTGGCCCGATCGCAGGACGGATTCCCGACGAACGAAGTTGGGCAGCGGTCTATCTTCAGCGCTTTTTCGGCCGCAGAGGTCCCTTGTCCACAGGCCTGATCGACCATGGATATGGGTGTGGAAACTCGCTGATGGTCCGGCATTCAGCCTTGCCGGGCACCGCTCCTTTCGACGCGTCAGCAGACCAGACAGGCGGCGAGGACGACGCGCTGTTTGCGGCGCTGAAGGCGCGTGGAGGACGATTTGGCTGGGCCCACGATGCGTGGGTCGAGGAGTTCGCACCGCCTCATCGCGCCACAATGAGCTATGCCCTGTCGCGGGCGTTCGCCTATGGCCAGGGACCGAGCCAGACTGCGGCCAAGGCCAGAGACTGGTCGGGTGTTTTTCGCTGGATGCTGATCGGTACCGCACAAGCCGTCGTCTGGGGGCTCGGAGCCATGGCTCTCACTATTGCCGCCCATCCTCGGCGCGCGGATTTGATGGACAAGGCCGCACGAGGGCTTGGCAAAGTGCTCTGGACAAAGAGCTTCGAGCCAAAGCTCTACGGCGTACGAGAGCTCCAGCGACTGGATGGCGTCAACCCGTCAGCCGCCTGAGGAAAGGCGGCGGGGCGTAGGTTGATCGATTCACGACCACGCCGGCGATGCGGCCCCCAACAGCCTCGATCTCGTCTCTCAGGATCACGGGTTCGGCGGCCGAGGTCGCCTCAGCGGCCACAACCAGCACCGTCGCATCCACGAACGGTGCCAGGGTGATTGCGGTGTCAGAACGGTCTGCAGCGGGCGCGTCGATGATCACCGTGTCGGCAAACCGCCTCATCGCGTCCCAGTAGCGCGGATCGGCGACTGGCTCGGCCCTTTGGCCCGAGCGCAGCAACTCTGCGCGGAAGCGCGTCACCCACAGCCGCCCTCCCAGACACGGGCGTGCCGTCATCAGTCGGGCATGTGCGACCGGCTTGCGGTCACGACCGAAAATCGGCGGTGTCACGGCGAAGAAGCTTGAGCCGTTGGGTGACGACGCGGCGGGTGCACCGAAGCGTCCATAGCGATCAGCTTCGGAGGCCACTGCCTCCTGCTGGCCAGGTTGAGCCAGATCAGCATCGATCAGCCAGACCGGCTTCCTCGCGCGCACCGCAGCCAAACGGGCAAATTCACGGGCGACAGTGGACGCGCCCTCCCCGGTTGAAGCGCATGCGATCTGGACGACCCGTCCGCGATGGGCGGGGGCCGGTCCCAGGGCGGCCCAGAGGCTCGCCATTTCGCTCGTGAGATCGACCATCGAATCGGTTACGCGCTGCCTGAACCAGACAAGGCTAACACGTCATCCGGCCTTGACTGGCGCGACGGCCAGTACGGGCATCTCAAGGGTCCGGCCGACCATTCCGGGTGTCGACAGACCCCGTCTGGTGAACACCCTGAACAGTCCGACGCACAGGGCCGTGAACCCGGCGAACAGTATCGCCAGAGCCATAAGAGGCATCTTGAGGCTTGTGCCCCGCGTGGGAGCGGCGGCGCGTTCGATCACCCGCACATTGTCGGCACCTGCGCGCACCAGGCCATTGTCGGCTCGGCTTTGTGTTTCGCGCTGCTGGAACTCGCGGATTGAAGCGGTCAGGACGTCTCGGTTAGACGCTAGGGTCGCATTCTCGGACTCCTGTCGGGTCAGTTGGGCCTGACGCTCCAGAATGTCGGCGAGTTGCCGGTTCACCGAGGCCAGCCGGGCCGACAGACTGTCGCGCTCGGCTTGGGTGGTGATGCGGGTGGTCTCAAGCTCCGTCCAGATCGGATTCGGCCCAAGTCGGACTTCGCGGGCACCAACGGCAGTCCCAGTCGCGACATACTCTTGGAGCTGGGCGATACGGGCCTCGATATCGCGCACCGGCTGACTGTCAGGCTGATAGCGGGCCAGCAATTGCTCCCGCTCGGTGCGCAGGGTCAGGATCTGGTCCTGCGCAGAGACATTGAGGTCCTGTTGAAGGGCGATCTCGGCGGGGATCTGAGCGAGCTGGGCCTCGATAGTGATCAATCGCCGAGCGGCCTGGCTCAACTGGTTTTCAACGGAAAACTTCTCGGTCATCGTGGATTGATAAAGCGCAGCCAGAGAGGTCTTGTAGGCGGCAAAGTCGCCGATCTCATTTGAGGCTAGGAAACTCTCATAGGACCGATCCACCTCGGCCAGCTCGTCCTCGAAAGCCCTGCGCTGGCTTGCGATGGCGGAAGTCGAGCGGTCCTGGAACACCTCGCGACGGTAGATCAGGTACTGGTCGATGATGGCGTTCAACACGCGGGCTGACTTCTCGGCGCTGTCGCTCTCGAAACCGAGGCCGATGGTCGAGCCCTGTGGGGTGGTCGAGATCGACAGGCCGTCATTGATGAACTTGATGGCGTCGCCTTCCTGCTTCTCCACCGGATCGGTCGAGACGCGGCCAGGCTTCTGGAAGAAGGGCAGGCCGAGCGCGCGGACAGCCCTCAGCTTCACCTCGCGACTGCCAATGATGTTGGCCTCGGTCTGGGCGACCTCACCCGGAGCCGGTGGTTGGGACTGACGGTCCTGCATGCCGCCCACGCGCGGCTGATAGACATACTCCTGTCCCGCCCCGACAAAGAGGGCAGCTCCGGCAGTGTAGGTCTTCTTGAGCATCAGGACCGCGGCTGCCCCGATGGCGAGTACGACCACAAACACGAGCACCATGACCCACAGCTCGCGGAACAGCAGGCCGACGACGTCGGCGAACCCGTAGCGTGGGCGGGCCGAGACGTAGGCTGTTGCCGTTGAACGCATGAACAGCGCGAATCCGTAGGATGGTGAATGTGCTCGATCCTTCGCCGGTCGGCGTTAACCAGTCATTACCCATGATCCGCGAGCCTCGCGCTCATGATGGATCGACGGCGGATTCTGTGGGGTATTCTGGGCGTGTCCATTGCGGTCTCGACCGCTGGCTGCGCGTCGAGCCAGAGCCGGCCACCTAACCGGGTGCAACGCGGCGGGTTCTCCGATATCGGCTTTGCCGATTGGACTGACGCTGAGCCCGAATACGTCCTTTACCCAGGCGACGAGATCGACATCGCGCTCCCGACGGCGCCGGAACTAAACGGATCGCGCCGCGTAGGCCCTGACGGGCGTATCGCCCTGCCCCTGATCGGCCAGGCGATGGCGGCAGACCGGACGCTGGCGGAGCTGGAGTATACGCTGAGCGAGGCCTACGCCTCGCAGCTAGTACGGCCGGTGGTGGAGATCACGCTGAAGCAGGCCGGCCCGATCCAGGTCTGGGTCGCTGGCGAAGTTCGCACGCCTGGGGTCTTCGCGATGACAGGCGACATAAACGCCTATCAGGCCGTGATCCAGGCCGGAGATTTCCTGCCGACTGCAAAGCCGCAGCAGGTAGCTCTGATCCGGCGGGGTCCCGGCGGTCGAGCCATGATGCGGGTGGTGGACCTGAGGCCCCGTCGCGGCGAAGTCGTGGCGCTGCGGCGCAACGATATCCTCTATGTGCCGCGCTCAACCTTGGGCGAGTTGGCCAACTTCTTCACCCAGGTCCGCAACGCCTTGCCGATCGGGTTCAACTACTCGATCAACGGCCAGTATCAGACGTTCTAGGGGCGCTGACGCCGGAAACCGCAAACTCGCAGCTTTTGCGTGGTCTCGTCTTGGGTCAGGCCGCCAGCTTCACCACACCAGCGTCGATGTAGCGACGGGCCGCACGCTGGGCTTCGGCGATCTCGTCCTTTTCCATCTCTTCGGACATTTCGCGGCGATAGACCCGGGCTTCGATCGAGCCCTTCATGGCGGCGAGGTTGAAGATCATGTGGGCCGAGACCCGGTCCATCGGGCAGCCGCCCGAGCCCGAGGAATACATCATCCCCAGCCGGAACAGGGCGTCGCCGTCCATATCGGGCGTGGGCAGAGGCAGCGGCGCGGCCTCGACTTCGTTGATCGCTTCCGGCGCGGTTTCGTGCGCGTTCATCGTCGTATCCTTTGCGATGGCCGACCCTTCTGGCTGGCCCTTCGATACGCGATAAAATACCTGCGATTTGAAGTTAAAGTTAACAGCGCCGCGATCGGCAAAGTCTTTTCATTAAAGACGAAATGAATACTCCGCCGTCAATTCAGGACTGCGAAATACACTGTAAATGACTGATTCAGGATTTCCGCGCGCGCTGGCCAAACAGAAGCCTTCTGGCCTCCTCCGCTGCCTTGCCGGAAGCCGCCAGATTGCTGCGCAGGTCGTCGCCGGCCGCGCGCCCCTTCTGTACCGCCGGCCGCGCCCCGACGCGTTGGACCCATACGTTGAGGTTGGGGAAGTCGGAAAGGGACTGCCCCTGCAACTCCGGCAGAATCCATGGCCAGGCCGCCATGTCGGCGATGGAATAATCCCCGGCCAGAAACTCACGGTCGGCCAAGCGCCGATCCATGACGCCGTACAACCGATTTGTCTCGTCGGTATAGCGACGCACGCCATAGGCAATCTGGCGCTGATCCTTGATCAAGGCGGGCGCATACTGTCGGAAGTGGTGGGTCTGGCCAGCCATCGGACCGAGCCCGCCAACCTGCCAGAAGAGCCACTGATCCACATCTGCGCGTACGCGGATGTCGGCGGGATAAAACCGGCCGGACTTGTTCCCGAGATACTGCAGGATCGCCCCGCTTTCGAAGATCGACAAAGGCTTGCCGTCCGGACCATCGGGATCGACGATGGCGGGCATCCGGCCGTTAGGGCTAATCGCTTGGAACTCGGGCGTGAACTGCTCGCCGCGCCCGATGTGCACCGGCTTCAGCTCATAGGGCAGCCCCATCTCCTCCAGCGCGATGGAGATCTTCCAGCCATTCGGCGTCGGCCAGTACCAGAGCTCTATCGGGGCGGTCATCGCAGCTTCTCCTCAGGCATCGCGGGAAGCTGATCTGGGCAATAGTCCAGATCGACGCAAGCCAGCGGACGGCGTTCAGGCACCATTCATGGACCAAGGCTGACGGTCCGTTTCAGCCGCCGACGATCGGCGTGCGGAGACAGATGAGAATGGGATCGATGTTGAAGGCCTTCGCCGCCACGGCCGCACTGGCCCTCGCAGCTGGTTTGCCTGCAATGGCTCTGGCCCAGGACGAGGCACAGCAGGAGGCCCCTCCGCCCAACGATTTCGGCGCGACCTATCAGCCGGATGCGCCGTCAGCCCCCCCCGTGCAGAACTGGAATGACGGCCCGCGCATAGAGCCGGTGCAGGATCGTGGAGGTCGGAATGGTAGAGGCGAAGGCGGAGATCGGCGGGATCGAGGAGGCGACGGCGACGGAGGCCGCAGAGACCGGGGCGATGACGGGAGTTGGAACCGTGGCAGTGGCGACATTGGCGGCGGTTGGACTACGCCCGTTCCACCGCCTCCAGTCATCGAACAGCCAGGTCAGAACCCCGGAGGCGGCTGGAACCGTGATGGACAGGATGACCTTGGCAGCAACGACGGACAGAACTGGGATCGCGGCAATGAGCGACGCGATCGCGAAGCGTTCTTGAACGGCGGCGGTCGAGAAAATGCACCATCGCAGGACGAGCCCCAGCGCGTCGCGCCACGCGGCAGTTTCGCCGATAGCTGCAGCGGCTCGTATGTGAATCAGGGTCGGCTCTATGCCGACTGTCGCGACACGCGCGGCAATGTGCGCGGCACATCCATCGAACTGGCCCGCTGTTCTTCCAGCGACATCGGAAACGATAATGGCCGGCTGGTCTGCCACAATGTTCGCGGCGACTTCGAGAATCGCGGCGGTAACAATGACCGCTGGGACCGGGACCGCTACAACGATGGCGGACGCCACTGGAACAATGGTCGTAACGGTTGGCGTGACTATGACGGCTTCAACTACCGCTGGAACCAGAACGACTGGCGCCGCGACTGGTATCGGGGCCGATCGAACGACTGGTGGCGCAACGATCGCCGCTTCCGGGGATACTCCGGCTACCGTTACGGCTACTATTTCGCGCCGAACCACGGCTACTACTCGGTTCCGAGGAACTACTTCGGCCAGCGCTGGGGTGTTGGCGATTTCCTGCCGTCGGTCTTCTGGCGCTACCGGCTGGATGACTACCGGACCTATGGCCTGGGCTATCCGCCGCGAGGAACCCGGTGGGTCGCCGTCGACAATACCGTCTATCTGATCGACAACTACGATGGCTACATCATCGACGCCATCTATAACGCCTGGCGCTGGTAGAGCAGTTTCGGCCGGGATCAGCCGCAGTCAACACTGCGGATGATCCCCGAGACCTCTTCAAAGCGAACGTTCAGCCGGTCCGGCCGATAGTCCCGAGTCGTTGGGCAGGTCGTGCACACGATCCGTACGTTGGCCCCGGCCGGGAACGTCACCGCCCCGACATGGCTCCCGATCAGCGTCTGGGCGGCTGCAGGGTCGCACCGGCCGGGCCGAGTTCCTGGAGAGCTTGGCTCGGGCGGGGGCGCACAGGCGGCCAGAGCGCCGCTTGCGGCGAGCGCCAAGATCATCCGCATCGGACCTGCTCCACGAGCTGCGTATCGGCGTTGTAGAAAATGTTCAGCCGGTAGGGCGAAAAGTCCATCGTCACCGGGCAGGTGGTACAGGTGACCCGCCGGTTGACAATCTCGACCGGGACCGGGATCTCGTTTCGGTGCCGCCCGACTAGATACTGAAGGTCTTGCGCCTTGCAGAGATCTTCGTCGCCATCGGGCATGCGGCTGCCGACTGGCTGGTTTTCTTCTGCCGGCTCCACCGCCACCGGAACCGTCGGCGCGGGTGGTGTCGATGAGCAGGCAGCCAGCACAAGCGCGGCGATCAGGCCGCCTTTTCCCAGCGCCCCTCGTCCGACTGTTTCCAGTATGCGAGGTTCGCCCCCTGCTCCTTCAGCGACTTCCAGCGCCCGCGCGCCACGCTGAGGGCCGCTTCGTCCCGGCCATCGAAGATGATGAAGCATCGCTCGAACTCCTCTGACAGGCTCATGTCTGACTGATCCACGATGAACAGCGCCTGTGAACCGTTCAGGTTCGCATGATCACCGGTCAGCAGGATCGGTTGGCGTTTCGCGTGGGGCTCGTCAGCCAGCCCATGGGCCAGGAAGCCGTTGTCCCGCCAGGTCCATAGGCGCTCGTCGATCTCTCGCCTCTGATCGGCATCCGCGATCCGCACCCTTGCACGCCAACCTCGCTGAAGCGTCCGGTCCAGAAGTTCCGGCAGTACCTGGTCCAGAGTCGACCGCTCCAGATGATAGAACCAGACCTCGCCGGACGCCTCCGCCACGTGGATCAGCTCTCGTAGGTATCGGCAACCATTCGGTCGAGCAGGCGCACGCCCCAGCCCACCGGGCCGTCCGGCACCGTTGGTCGCGTCGACTTGTTGACCCAGGCCACCGGTGCGATGTCGAGGTGGGCCCAAGGCAGGCCGTTGACGAAACGCTGCAGGAACAAGGCGGCCGTGATGGACCCGCCGTCGCGCCCGGCCGAGTTCTTCACATCAGCGTTCACGCTATCCATGATCTTGTCGTACTGCGGCGGCATCGGCATACGCCAGACGTTCTCCCCGACCTTGGGGCTGGCGGCCAGGATGGCGTTGGCCAGATCGTCGTCGTTCGAGAAGACGCCGGCGTAGTCCAGGCCCAGCGAGATGATCATGGCACCCGTGAGCGTCGCCAGATCGACCATGAACTTGGGCTTGAAGCGATCTTGCGTGTACCAAAGGGCGTCGGCGAGGACGAGGCGACCTTCGGCGTCGGTGTTGATGACCTCGACCGTCTGGCCCGACATCGACTTGACGATATCGCCTGGACGCTGTGCGTTTCCGTCGGGCATATTCTCAACAAGGCCCAGCACGCCCACAGCGTTGACCTTTGCCTTGCGGCCCGCCAGCGCATGCATCACACCAGCGACGGCGGCTGCGCCGCCCATGTCCCAGATCATGTCCTCCATGCCCTCGGCCGGCTTGATCGAGATGCCGCCGGTGTCAAAACACACACCCTTGCCGACAAAGGCGATCGGCTGATCGGCTGGTTTACCGCCGTTCCACTGAATGACGGCCAGTTGGCTCTCGCGAACGGAACCCTGCCCGACACCAAGGAGAACATGCATGCCAAGCTTGCGCATCTCCTCTTCACCAAGGATCTCGACCTTCAGGCCGAGCGGCTCCAACGCCTTGACGCGGCGGGCGAATTCTTCCGGGTAGAGGACGTTGGCAGGCTCAGCGACCAGGTCGCGTGAGAAGTAGATGGCGTCGGCGACAGCGCTCATTGGCTCAAACGCCGAACGAGCTGCGCCGGCGTCCTGGGTCACGATGTGCAACGCCGTGATGGAAGGCACCTTCTCAGGCTTTTCCTTGGTCCGGTACTTGTCGAAGCGATAGGCGGCCAGACGCACGGCGAAAGCGGCGCGCGCGGCCTGCTGGGCCGAAAGATGCGACAGGTCGATCGTCAGGGCCTCCAGGCCCGACAGCTTGACCGCATGGTAGGCCGAACCCACCGCCGCCTCCAGGGCCAGATCGTCGAACTTGCCCTCGTCGCCCGCGCCGCTCAGCACCACCAGATCCGCATCGAGCCCCGCCGGGGCCGCGACCAGAATCGTAGAGTTTATGGCACCGCTAAAGCGGCTGGCCCCCATCGCCTTGGTGAGGGCGGCAGACGCAATGGCATCATAATCGGTGCCCGCCCCGGCCAGCGCACGGCCGTCATGGACGAGAATAGCGAGAGCGCCTGCGCGGCGGGCGTCGGCGACGAAATCGATCGTGAGGGGCAAAACACACTCCAGCCGGGTTCGAGCCCGGTCGTTGATACTGTGAAGCTTGGCTATAGCCGCCATTGTCGGCGGCTCGCCAGCGCGTGTATTAGATGCGCCGCAACGTCCGCGCCCGCAACGGGTGATCTAAATCGCCCGCATGACCCTGATTCAGCGCTATCTTTTCCGACAGATCGCCTTACCCGTCATCGGGGCATGCGCCTCGCTGGCTGGAATCGGCATTCTGTCGCAGAGCCTCGACCAACTGGAAGTCATAGTGGAGCGAGGCCAGAGCGTCTGGGTCATGCTGAAGCTGACACTGCTGGCCGTGCCCCAGCTCTTTGCCGTAATCCTGCCCATCGGCCTGTTTGTCGGCACCCTCATTGCCTTGACGCGACTTCAGCGAGAGCAGGAGCTGACGGCGGCCTATGCGTCCGGGATGAGCCGCTGGCGCATGGTTGAGCCGGGCGCGCGGCTGGCAGCCATTGTCACGGTCGTCATGCTGGTGACCAACGTCTTCGTTCAGCCTTGGGCCCAACGCGAGGCGCGAGATCAGGCCTTCGAAATTCGAACCGATCTTGCTGCCCTGCTCGTTGAGGAGGGTCGCTTTGTCCAGGGACCGAACGGACTTACGGTTTATGTTCAGGAGATCGGGCAGAACGGCTTGCTCAAGAACCTCTTCATCTACATCGAGGACAAGGATGAAGTGACGACATGGGACGCGTCCGAGGCTCGCTTTGGTCGGGTTGACGGCCAGCCGGTTCTGACAATGCGCGCAGGGTCCTGGCAGCAGTACAGCCCGGCTGGTGTGCTCCAACAGCTGTCTTTCGACGGATACGTCTTCCCGCTCGGTCAGTACGTCACCGATACAGAGGCAGTGCGCTATAAGCCTACGGACCTCTATCTGGACCAGCTATTCAACCCGTCAGCGCGGCTCGTTGAGACGGCCGGCTCACGCGGGGAGTTGCTGGCCGAGGCCCATGCTCGCCTTTCTTCTCCGCTCTATGCCCTTGCCGCGATGGCCATGGCGCTGACAGCCCTCCTCGGTGGAGCCTTTAGCCGCACAGGATATTCTGGCCGGATTGCCCAAGCCTCGGCCGCCTTTCTGCTTGTTCGTATCATCGGCTATACCGTGGTGGCTGCCAGCGCTTGGAACAGCTGGCTGAATATCCTTCAATATCTTCTGCCCATCGCCGCAACGGCAGTGTCGCTAAGGCTCCTGTTCAGGGGGCTGAAGCCCCGGCGGCCCGGCACCTGGTCGGTGTCGGCGCTGAAGGCGCGCGTCGCGTGACGGCCCTCGGATCCCTCTCGGCTGCCCCAAGTCATGTGCTGAAGGCACTCCGGCTCGGCCGCATCGAACGGTATGTTCTGGTGCAACTGGCGCGGTCGCTGGCCTTGGCACTCGGCGTAATCTCAGCGCTGGTCATGCTGATCGATTTTGTCGAAATCTCGCGCGGCCTAGGCTCGGATACAGACTTGTCGGCCCTGCGCATATTCTGTCTGATGCTGGTCAAGAGTCCGGCGGTGATCGTCCAACTCCTGCCCTTTGTTTTCCTCTTTGGCACGCTTGCGGCCTTCGTCAGCTTGAATCGCCGCTCCGAACTGGTCGCCATGCGCGCGGCTGGTGTGTCTGCCTGGCGCTTCGTTCTGCCGGCCGCAGGCGCCGCGCTGGCCATCGGCATCCTGACGGTCACTGCGATCGGCCCCTTGGCGGCATCGGGAGACGGTCTCTTCCAGCGGGAGCGTCAGCGCATCTCAGGGTCGATCATGAGCGGCGAGGAGCAAGAGGCGATCTGGTTGCGCGAAGGCGATGGACCCCGCCAGATGGTGATCCGCGCGGCTCGTCAGGATCGGGCGAACGCCCGGCTACTGGACGTGACTTTCTTTATCTACACAACCGACCCAAACGGGCGGCGCGCCTTTACCGAGCGCATTGACGCTGAGGCCGCCAACCTGTCGGCCGGGCGGTGGCGGCTGTTCGATGCCGTAGGAGCCCAGACCGGTCAGCGCGCCATGCGCTATGCCACGCTTGATCTGCCGTCGGCGCTGGCTGACGAGGAGGCGTTCGAACGCTTCGCCCGGCCACAGTCCACGCCTTTCTGGTCTTTGCCCGGTCAGATCCGGCGAATCGAGGACGCAGGCTTTTCCTCGACGGCCTACCAGCTTCGCTTCCAGCAGCTGCTGTCCACGCCCCTAACCTTCGCAGCAATGACCATTCTGGCGGCGGCTTTTTCGCTGCGCCTTATGCGGTTGGGCGACCTCGCGCGTATGGCTGTATCGGCTGTCCTGCTGGGTTTCGCCTTCTTCTTCCTGAACCAGTTCTCCGCAGCCATGGGATCGGCAGAAGTGGTTCCGCCGATCGTCGCCGCCTGGCTCCCTGCCATTCTAACGGCGCTCGCCGCCTTCACCTTGCTGTTCTATACCGAAGACGGCTAAGCCGCCCCCCGGCGGGGGCCATCAGGAGCGGTTTCCAGTTTCATGCGGCCCGGCTGTTTCGTCCCGATGACCAGAGCTCTGCGCCTGCGCCTTCTTGCCGGAGCAGCAGCGTTCGCCTGCTTGCCCAGTCTGGCCGAAGCGCAGACTGGCGCACCGCGCCAGCCGGACGCACAGCCCACCGCCGGCGGGCTTGTACCGGGCTCCCTGTACATTGAGGCCGACAATGCGGGCCGGATCGGTGACGTCGTCTCGGCGACCGGAGAGTCCGAGCGCGTCTTCGCTCGTTATGGCGATCTTGTCCTGATTGGCCGTTCCATCACGTTCGACATAGCCCAGGGGATCGGCACGGCCGATGGGGAAGTTGAACTGACGGACCCTGAGGGCAATCGCGTCTTCGCCAGCCATCTGGAATTAGACGAAGATCTGCGCGCCGGCGTCGCCGTCGACTTCGCCACCCGCCTCGCCAACGGTGCCAGCCTGATGGCCGCCACCGCCGTACGTCGCAGCGAGAACGTCAACGAGCTGAACTATGCTCTCTTCACGCCCTGCCCCATCTGCGACGCCGAGGGAAACCCCAGGGAACCCAGTCTCTCGATTCAGGCGGAAAAGGTCATCCAGGACGAGGAGTTACGCGCGGTTCTCTACCGCAACGCCGTGTTCAAGCTAGGCGGCGTACCTGTTTTCTGGCTGCCCGCCTTCGCCCATCCTGACCCCACGGTCGAACGGGCCTCTGGTCTACTGGTGCCGACAGTAAACTACGACGACGGGCGAGGACTGTCTGTCGAGACGCCCTATCTCCAGGTCGTTTCTCCCTCTGAGGATTGGTTGATCAGCCCTCAGTTCAACACACGCGTCCTGCCGTTCTTGAACCTTCAGTGGAGGCGCCGGTTCGCCGATGGGATCATCGTGCTGCGTGGCGGCGCGACCTATGCCCGCAACTTCGGCGACTTCGATCTGGATGGCGACGGCGACGCAGAATCCAACGTCGACTTCGGCGATCGTACCAGTCGCAGCTACTTCCTGGGGTACGGCCGGTTCGATCCGGCAGGGCCCTGGCGCTGGGGTTTCACTGCCGAACGGACATCGGACAAGACCTTGTTCGACCGTTACGACATTCGGGACCCATACGCAGACAACGGCCTCTACTACGGTGACCAGCGCCGCTTGATCAGCCAGATCTACGCCGAGCGCCAGACTGAGCGGTCGTATCTGTCGGTGGCAGCGTTCACGATCCAGTCGCTGCGGGTGTCGCGGTTCGATCCCGTTACGCCCGCGCTGAACGAGTTCGAGGACGACGATGCGCTGCCGCTGGTCGCGCCGCTGGTCGACGTTCGATGGGAGCCTGAGGCTGCGGTACTGGGCGGGCGTCTGCGTCTGCGCGGATCGGCCGTGTCGCTCTATCGCGAGCGTTTCTTCGGAAGCCCGGTGCTCCGCCCCGAGGTGATACCCACCGGCCCGACGGTTGGACTGCCCGGCGTCGACAGCCGACGGGTGACGGGCCAGGTAGATTGGCGACGCGCCTTCATCGCGCCGGCCGGCATCCGCTACGAGTCCTTCTTTGACGGCCGGGTCGATGTCTACTCCGTCGACGACCTGCCTCCGGTTCTGGGGCTGGAGAACGAGACCATCACGCGCGAGCGTGCTACCGTGGGTTTGGACTTCAGCTATCCACTCATCCGTCGACTGGCGGACGGTGCTGATCTGATCGTCGAGCCGATGGGACAGTTCTCGGTCTCCACCGACCCCGACCTCGATCCCCGCATTCCCAATGAGGACGCCGAGACGATCGAGCTCGACGAGTCGTCTCTGTTTCGCGTCGATCGCTTCCCCGGCTATGACCTGATGGAGGGCGGAATCCGCCTGACCGCCGGGGTTCGCACGACGATCCGTTGGAACCAGGGCCGCAGCGCGAGCTTTTTCGTTGGCCGCAGCATGCGAGACGCGGAACAGGATGGTTTTCGTGTTCCGATCCCCGACGATCCGTCCCGCCTCTATGACCCAACCGGCTTCGCCTCGCAGACTTCGGATTGGGTCGTGCAGGGCGAGTTCAAGCCGTCCGATCGCATCCGCGGCTGGGGCCACGCGACGGTCGACGGCTCGGGTGACTTGCGCCGCGCCGAAGCGGCCATCGACGGGAGATGGGGTCGGCGCAATCTGGCAACTGTCAGCTACATTCTTGACCGCTCGAACCCGCTGGATGGATCTCTAAATCGGAACTACGAGTTTGTTCAGCTGGCTGCCCAGCAGTTCGTTTACGGCAACTGGGGCGTGACGGTCGCGGGCATCGCCGACCTTGAACGGGACCTGATCACCCGCTCGGAGGTTGGTTTGCTGTTCGACGACGATTGTTTCCGTATCGAGGTCGGATATCGTCGCGACAACACACGTGTCAGGCCGACCGGACCGTCCGACGGCGTCTTCTTCCGTCTAAACCTCGCCACTTTTGGCGGGTCAGGGTATGGATCGAACGGCCTGCGTTAGGCATGAGGCGTCAAGATAGCGCCCGCCCGGTCCAGAACCGATGCGCGAGGCTTCGAGGGAACCAGGACTGACCATGGGTTTGATGCGTATTTCGACCGGGGTCGCGATGGCCGCGTTGGTCGCGGGCTCCGCGATCGCCCAGACGGCTCCGACGACCGGGGGTGCCCCCGCAGCCGGCACTCTTGATCCTGCTGCTGAACAGGCACCAACCACTGCGGCAGCAGCGGCACCAGAGTTTCGTCTTGCGGACGGGATCGTCGCAACGGTCAATGACCAGATTATCACCGGCTTCGATCTTCGTCAGCGGATGCTGACGGTGATTGCGATGAGCCAGGTTCAGCCGACCGAAGAGAACATCCCGGCCATCCAACAACAGGCCCTGCAGGCTCTGATCGAGGAGCGTCTCCAAGCCCAGGAAATCGCAAAGTACGAAACGCTGATCGTGACCGATGAAGAAGTCGATCAGGAGATTACCGGCATGGCTCAGGATGCCGGCGTCACGCCGGATCAATACATGGGCTTTCTTGCCCAGGGCGGCATCCGCCCGGAGCAAATGCGTCAACAGCTGCGCACCGAAATCGGGTGGCGTCAGTTGGTTGGCGGCCGTTTCAACACGCGCGCCCGGGTTAGTCGCGCGCAAGTCGAACAAGCGCTGCGGCAGCTCTCGGAAGCAGCCTCGCGTCCGCAGTATCTGATTGGCGAAATCTATATTGAAGCAAGCCGCGTTGGGGGACAGCAGGCGGCAATCAACGGGGCCGAACAACTGGTCGCGCAGATGGTCCAGGGTGCTCCGTTCCAGGCAGTCGCTCGTCAGTTTTCGGCGGCTCCCTCGGCGGCCCGCGGCGGAGATGCCGGCTGGATTGTCCAAGGCACCGTCCAGCCCGCACTACAGACGGCACTCGACACTCTGCAGGTCGGCCAGCTGTCGCGGCCGATTGCGGTGGAGGGGGGTGTTTACATCATTTACATGCGGGACAAGCGGTCGGGGGCGGCGACGAGCCTGGTCACGCTCAGGCAGGCGATGATCGAGCTGCCGGAGACGGCGGGCGAGGCGGAGGTGGCGGCCGCGACGGCGCGGCTGACGGCGCTTCGGCCCCAGCTGACGTGCGACAACCTGCTTCAGCGGACGTCGTCGGAAGCCGGCCTGCTCGGCTCGGACCTGGGCGAGGCCGATGTCGCCAACCTCGCGCCGCAGTTCCAGCAGGTCGCCCGCTCGGCCGAGGTCGGCACGGTCTCCAGCCCGGTGCGCACGCCGCTTGGCCTGCATCTGGTCGCCGTCTGCGGGCGACGCGTCGGCGGCGCCGAGGTCCCTTCGTACCGCGAAGTCGAAGGCAGGCTGCAGAACCAGAACCTGGCCATGCTGGCGCGTCGCTACATCCGCGATCTGCGCGCCGACGCCCTGATCGAGGTCAAGTAGACCCTTGGCCCGGCCGCCCCTGGTCCTGTCGCTCGGCGAACCCGCCGGGATCGGGCCGGAGATCGTGGCCAGGGCCTGGTCCGCGCTGAAAGGCGAGGCCCCCTTCTTCGTGCTGGGCGACGCCTGGCTGCTGGCGGCGCAGGGCGGGCCCGTCGTCGAGATCCATGACCCGGCCGAGGCCCTGTCGGCCTGCGCGACCGCCCTGCCCGTCCTGCATCATCCCGCCCCCGCGCCCGTGACCGCCGGAGCGCCGGATGTCCGCAACGCCGGCGTCGTCGCCGACTGGATCGAACGGGCGGTCAACCTGTGCCTGGCGGGCGAGGCGTCCGGCCTGGTCACCGCCCCCATCGCCAAGGCGCCGCTGTACGCCGCCGGATTCCGCTTTCCCGGCCACACCGAGTTCATCGCCGAACTGACCGCCGACGCCGCCTTCGAGGGCACGCGCGGACCGGTGATGATGCTGACCGCCAAAGACCTGAGGGCCTGCCTGGTCACCATCCACCTGCCGCTGGATCAGGTACCGGAGATGGTCACGGCCGAGCGGGTGAAACGCACCGCCCGCGTCGTCCACGAATCGATGCGACGCGATTTCGGCATCGCCCGCCCCCGGCTGGCGCTGGCGGCGCTGAACCCCCACGCGGGCGAGAGCGGCGCGCTGGGCCTGCAGGAGATCGAGGTGCTGAGGCCCGCCGCCGAGGCCCTGCGCGGCGAAGGCATCGCCATCACCGACCCCCTGCCCGCCGACACGATGTTCCATGACGAGGCGCGCAAGACCTATGACGCCGCCGTGTGCCTGTATCACGATCAGGCCCTGATCCCGGTCAAGACGCTGGACTTCTGGGGCGGGGTCAACGCCACGCTGGGTCTGCCCATCGTGCGCACTTCGCCCGATCACGGCACGGGCTTCGAGATCGCGGGCAAGGGCGTGGCCCGGCCCGACAGCCTGATCGCGGCCATTCGGCTGGCGGCAGAGATGGCGGCGGCCCGCACGAGGGGCTAACACCGGCCGGTGACCGACCTGCCCTCCCTGCGCCAATCCCTCGAAGCCCACGGCCTTCTGGCCAAGAAGAGCTTTGGCCAGCACTTCCTGCTGGACCTGAACGTCACGCGAAAGATCGTCCGCCTGGCCGGTCCGTTTCAGGGCCGCGCGGTCATCGAGGTCGGCCCCGGTCCCGGCGGACTGACCCGCGCCCTGCTGGAAAGCGATCTGTCCCGGCTGGTCCTGGTGGAAAAGGATCCGCGCTTTCTTCCGCTCCTGTCCGAGCTGGACGACGGGTCCGGTCGACTGACCCTGGTCGAGGGCGATGCCCTGAGCGTGCGCGAGGCCGATCTGGTCGACGGCCCGGCGCATCTGGTGTCCAACCTGCCCTACAACGTCGGCACGCCCTTGCTGATCAAGTGGCTGACGGGGCCGTGGACGCCCTGCGCCCTGACGCTGATGTTCCAGAAGGAGGTCGCCGAGCGCATCGTGGCCCAGCCGGGCGACGACGACTACGGCCGCCTGGCCGTCATCGCCCAGGCGACCGCGACGGCGAAGATCGTCATGCACCTGCCCGCCGCCGCCTTCACCCCCCCGCCCAAGGTCGCCTCTGCCGTGGTCCACCTGGTCCCCCGCGAGGACCGGCCCGCGCCGGAGCTGCTCAAGCGTCTGGAACGGGTGACAGGGGCCGCGTTTGGCCAACGTCGCAAGATGCTGCGCTCAAGCCTGAAGACGCTGGGCGGGGCGGGGCTGTGTGAAGCGGCCGGAGTTGACCCGGACGCACGCGCCGAGACCATCGATATTGCAGGGTTCCTGAGGCTAGCGGCTGGAGTGGGGTGAGGCAGGTCAGCGCCAGGGTCAGACATCGTTGCTATACCAGAAAGGCGACATTCGAGTCGCCCGGCAAGGTCTACTTCCTTCTGTCCCGCTCGAGACCGTCGTTGGCGTTGGGCGGGGCTGAGCTAGACGGGCGAATAGCCGCGCTTCCCAAACCCGCCCGCATCCGCTAACGCGCCGGCGTGACCCGTCCGCAGGCCGAAACCTGGTCGATCGCGCGCTCGCTGGCCTTTCTGGCGGCGACGTTCGCCATTGTGTTCGGGACGCTGCTGCCCTTCGCGGCGCTCGCGGCCTCCACGCCCGGCCAGCCCCTCATCATCTGCTCGGCCGAGGGTCCCAAGACCATCGCCACCGGCGTCGACGACGAGCACGGCGGGTCCAAGGGCATGGCGGGGGCCGAGTGCGCCGCCTGCGTCCTGGCCTTCACCGCAGATTTGCCTGCGCCGCCAGTGATCGAGCGCGGCGGGACACCGACCACGCGTCCGGCCAACCTCGTCGTCCTGCAACATGCGGCGGCCCCGCCACCCGCGCGAGGTCCGCCGCGACCGCACTCCACCGCGCCACCCCAGACCTGAACCAGACCGACCGATCCTCCGTACGCGCCGATTCCGGCCGCGTGCCCGACTGTCCCTGATTCAGGAATCTCCATGTCTCTCAAACTTTCCGCAGCGCCGCTGGCGCTGCTACTCGCCGCCGCGTGCACGCCCGCCTTCGCCCAGGATGCCGAACCCCAGACCTGGCGTCTGGATGAGGTCGTCGTGACTGGCGACCGGTCCGACTATTCCGCCGAGACCGCCTCGACGCTGCGCCTGCCCGTTCCGATCCGCGAGACGCCGCAGTCGATCCAGGTCCTGACCTCGACCCTGATCGAGGAGCAGCAGCTGACCACCCTGGCCGACGCGACACGCAACGTCTCGGGCGTCATTCCGGCCCTGCCGTCCGAGGCTGTGCTGGCCAACCCCATCGTGCGCGGCTTCGAGTCCGAGGTGTTCCTCGACGGTCTGGTGGCCTATGGCGACACGGCCGTGGCGGACCCCTCCAGCCTGGCGGGCGTCGAGCGGATCGAGGTGGCCAAGGGCCCGACCTCGACCCTGTTCGGCGGCGGCACGGGCGCGCCGGTCGGCGGCCTGATCAACCTGGTCAGCAAGCGGCCCGAGGCCGAGCGGTCGGGGGCTCTGGGCTTCCGCCTCGGCAGCTTCGACACCCTGCAGGGATCAGCGGACCTGAACCTGCCGATCAACGACCGCGCGGGTTTGCGCATCTCGGCCGAGATCACCGACGCCGAGGACGCCATCGACCGGGTCACGGTCGACCGCATCGTCGTCAATCCCAGCTTCGCCCTGAATCTGGGCGATACCCAGCTGACCCTGCTGGGCGCTTACAACCGCACCGAACAGCTGGAGTACGCCGGCCTGCCGGCCGCCGTGGCGGGCCTTCCGGGCGTTGACCCGTTCCGCTTCTCGGGCGCGACCGACGCGCCGCGCACCGAGGTCGAGAACCGCATGCTGACGGCCATCGTCGATCACCAGTTCAGCGACACCCTGAGCGGGACGTTCCAGCTGCGTCGCTATGAGAGCGAGTTCAACGAATACGCCAGCTTCCCCTTCTTCGCCTTCTTCCCGCCGACGGGGACCTCCTATCCGATCATCCGCGGCTGGCTGCCGGTCGAGATCGGCGAGTGGACGGCGGACGCCAGCCTGACGGCGCGCTTCAGCACCGGGCCGATCGAACACGTCCTCCTGGCCGGCGTCCAGTACGACGCCACGAACTATGACGGGGCGACCGCCTTCGGCTTCGCGCCGATCGGGGTGATCGACTACGCGAATCCGAACAGCGACGTGCCCTTCACCTCGGTGCCGCCGATCGGGACGGTGTTCCAGAACGAGTACCGCACCACCGCCGTCTATGTGCAGGATCAGTTGACCATCGGCGAGCGGCTGCATGTGCTGGCCGGACTGCGCTGGAGCCGGCTGGACCTGACCGAGATCCAGGGCGGAACCAACGATGTGGCCGAGGACCAGCTGGACCCCCGGCTGGGCGTGACGTTCGATGTGACCGACGCTGTCTCGGTCTACGCCGGATGGGCGACGGGTTCCCGGCTCAGCCTGTTCTTCAACGGCGGCGGCACCCCGCCCAAGCCGGAGACGTCCGAGAACGCCGAGGTCGGGGTCAAGTTCGCCGACCGCGACCTGGGACTGTCCGGCACCATCGCCCTGTTTACCCAGACGAGGGAGAACGTCCCAACCCCCGATCCGACCACCCCTTTCTCCTCCAACCAGACCGGAGAGCAGGAGGCCAAGGGCGTCGAGCTCGACCTGATCTGGGAACCCAGCCCACAGTGGTCGGTCCTGGCCACCTATGCCTATACCGACGCCCAGGTCGGCCGGGACACCGACCCTGCCACGGTCGGCGACCGCCTGCCGCGCGTGCCCGAGCATGCGGGGCGGGTCGCGGCGCGGTATCGCTTCACCGGCACCTTGGACGGACTTGGCATCGGCGCGGGTCTGACGGCGGCCTCGGCGGCCGAGATCACCCTGCCCAACAGCGCGCGCGGCGACAGCCACGTCGTCGCCGACGCCCAGGCCAGCTACGACTTCGGTCAATGGCGTCTGGGGCTGTCGGTCGAGAACCTGTTCGATGAGGCCTACTTCATCCCCTATCAGTACCTGGCCCAGGCCGTAGTCCGTCCGGGCACGCCCCGGTCGGCCTGGCTTAGCCTCGGCTATCGCTTCTGATCGGGAGAGACAAACATGACCCAGCTCTCGCTTCACCGTCGCGCGGCCCTGTTCGCGGGCCTTGCCGCCGCCCTGACCGCCGCCGGTCGACCGACCCGGGCCCAGGACATGGCGCACGCCATGCCCGAGGGCTGGGTCAAGCCCGACAAGATCGCCATGCTCTGTTATCCCGGCATGACCATCCTGGACCTGATAGGCCCTCAGTACATGTTCGCCGCCCTGATGGGGGCGACGGTCCAGCTGGTCGGCAAGACCCGCGATCCCATGACCAGCGACACCGGCGTGACCATCGTGCCGGATGCCGTTTTCGCCGACGTGCCCGCCGATCTGACGGTGCTGTTCGTGCCGGGCGGCACCGCGGGCACGCTCGCGGCCATGGCGGATGACGAGACCCGCAACTTCGTCGCGGACCGGGGATCGCGGGCGCAATACGTCACCTCGGTCTGCACCGGATCGCTGATCCTGGGAGCGGCGGGTCTGCTGCGCGGCTATCGCGCCACCAGCCACTGGGCGGCGCTCGAGACCTTGTCCGATGTGGGGGCCACGCCCGTATCGGAGCGGGTGGTGCGGGATCGCAACCGCATCACCGGGGCGGGCGTCACCGCCGGTCTGGACTTCGGCCTGACCATGGTCGCGGAGCTGCGCGACCGGCTCTATGCCGAGGGCACCCAGCTGGGCTGCGAATACGACCCCGATCCGCCGTTCAACGCCGGCTCGCTGCGCACCGCCTCGCCGGAGGTTCGGGAGATCATGCAGTCCATGTATGCCTCCTTCCCCGGACGAATTCGCGATACCCTGGCCGCGATCCCGGCCTGATCCTCCATGAAGATCGAGACCCCCATGCACCGCTCATTCGCCCATACCGCCCTCGCCGGATTGGCGCTCATCGCTGGCTCGCTGACGTCGGCGACCCATGTGGCGGCGGCGGACCCCGTCGTCATCCGCTTCGACGCCCGCGCGGGCGAGCAGCCCCTGGCCTGCGGGACCCGCGTCGCCGACATCGGCTCTACGCAGGCCGACGTCCAGCTTCAGGACTTCCGCATCTATGTTTCGCAGGTTCGTCTGATCGACCGTCAGGGCGGTGAGCACCCCTTCGCCCTGACGCCCGACGGAGTGTGGCAGAGCGCCGAGGTCGCCCTGCTGGACTTCGAGAACGCCACCGGCAACTGCAACGGCAATCCAGCGACCAACACCGTGCTGCGGGGGACTGTGGAGGCGGGCGATTACGTCGGTCTGGTCTTCGACATCGGCGTGCCGGTTGCGCTGAACCATCAGGATCCCACCCTGGCGGAGGCACCGCTGAACTTCAGTGCCCTGACCTGGGCCTGGAGATACGGCTACAAGTTCACCACCATCGACCTGGAAACCGGACGGTCCGCACTGGCCCCGGGCGCGATGGCCGGACATGGCGCGAGCGGCTTCTCCATCCACCTGGGCAGCGTCGATTGCGGATCGGGCTCTCCGCGCGTGGCCCCCGAAAGCCCCTGCGCCACTCCCAACCGGGCGACAATCCGCCTGGCGAACTTCGACCCCGCCCGCGAGGTGGTCGTGTTCGACCTGGCGGCGCTGTTGGCCGATACCGACGTCACCGTCAACACGCCGGACACGCCGTCGGGCTGCATGTCCGGGGATGCCGACACCGATTGCGTGGGCATCTTCGATCGGCTCGGTCTGACGTTCCGGGGCCAGCCGTCGCAGGGGCAACGGTTCGTCCGGGTGGCCCCGGCCCCCTGATCGCAACCATGACCCTACCGCCCTCCAACCCTTGGGACGACAGGGACCGCCCCCAGAAGCCACGGCCGCGGGTCGGCCCGTGGCTCGCCGCCCTGGCCGCGCCGCTCCTTCTCGCCTGGGCCGTCGGTGGAGGGCTGAGGCCGCTCGGAGACTATACCGTCAGCGCCTACGACTTCGGGCTGCCCGCCTGGGCACCGGCGCCTCTGGAGCCGGAAGGCAACCCGACGACGCCCGCCAAGGTGGAGCTGGGGCGACATCTGTTCTACGACACACGGCTGTCGATCAACGGGGCCATGGCCTGCGCCAGCTGCCATGAGCAAGACAAGGCCTTCACCGACGGCCTCGCCCTGTCGCCGGGCGTTCACGGCGACCTGACGCCCCGCAATTCCATGTCCCTTGCCAATGTCGGCTATGTCCCCCGGCTGACGTGGGCCAATCCGCTGTTGCACACGCTGGAGCAGCAGGCGCTCACGCCCCTGATCGGACAGGAGCCGCACGAACTGGGTCTGGCGGGGCGCGACGCCGAGGTGATGGAACGGCTGGCTGCGGTTCCGATCTATCGCACCCTGTTCGCAGAGGCCTTTCCCGAGGCCGACGGCGCGATCACCCTGGCCACGGTGACCCGCGCCCTGGCGGCCTTTCAGCGGACACTGATCTCGATCGATTCACCCTACGATCGCTATCGATACGGCGGCGACGTCGACGCCGTCTCGGACGCGGTGATCCGGGGCGAGGCCCTGTTCTTCAGCGAGCGGCTGGAATGCCATCACTGCCACAACGGGCTGCACTTCTCCGACACCGTCCTGCACCAGCGCAACCGTGTTGGCGAGATCGCCTTCCACAACACCGGGCTCTACAATTTGGATGGCCGGGGGGCCTATCCGCCGAACAATCGGGGCGTCATGGAGCTGACCGGCCGGCCCGAGGACATGGGCCGGTTCCGCGCGCCCAGCCTGCGCAACGTCGCCGTGACCGCCCCCTATATGCACGACGGCTCCATCGAGACGCTGGATGAAGTGATCGACCACTATGCTGCGGGCGGTCGCACCATCGTCGATGGCCCCTACGCCGGGGTCGGGCGCGACAATCCGCTGAAGAGTTCCTTCGTGCCCGGCTTCACCCTGACGCCGGAAGAACGAGCCGACCTGATCGCCTTCCTGCGGTCGCTGACCGACGACCGCTTCCTGAACGACCCCCGCCACGCCAACCCCTGGACGCAAAGCCGATGACCCCTCCGACCCGTCGAACCGTCTCCCTCGCCCTGATCGGGGCGGCCAGCCTCGTCGCCGGCGCGGCCCCGGCGCATTCCACCCTGCGATCCTCGACGCCTGCCAGCGGCAGCGTGCTCACGGCCTCGCCTCCGTCGATCACGCTGGACTTCAACGAGGCGACCCGACTGGTGTCGGTCGGGGTCGTTACGGCCGACGGGGAGCGGCGTCTGCGCATGACTCCGTCCGGCAGCGCGACCCGCTTCACCACGGCCGCCGCGCCGAACCTGCCGCGCGGCCGAAACGCCATCCGCTGGCGTGCCATTTCGCGAGACGGCCATCCGGTCGAAGGCACGATCATCCTTGTCGTGCGCTGACGGTTTCACCTGCCATGCTCGACTGGCTTGCGCCGCTATTGAAGCTCGCCCTCTACGCCTCGACCCTCGTCGCCGCAGGCAGCGTTCTGTTCGAACGGAGCCTGTTCCTTGAGCGGCGGCATCAGGCCAGACACTTCCGGAGGACGGTCGGGGCTGCTCTGGCCGTCTCGGCGCTCGCTTCCGGCGGCTTGATCCTCGCGCGCCTCGGATCCGGCCTGGACGTCGATCTGGCCATGGCCATCCTGAACGGCCCGGTGGGGCTGGCGCTCCTACTGTCGCTGGCGGCGGGCCTGGCGTTCAGCCTTGGCGTGACATCCGTCTTGGAGCTGCTAGTGGCGCTCGCGGCCGTTCTCGCTTTCGCCGTCGTCGGGCACGCCCCGGCGACCGGGACGCTCGGATCGATCACCATCGCCATCCACCTCGCCGCCGCCGCCTGGTGGACGGGAGGGTTGCTGTTCCTGGTGCGCAGCGAAAGCGGAATGCCCCTCTACGAATTCGCCGCCGTGACCCGTCGCTTCAGCGATCAGGCCGTCTGGATCGTGCTGAGCCTCCTGATCGCGGGCGCGGCCACCGCCGGCCAGGTCCTGCAGTTCTCGCTGGACCTCACTCGGGCCTATGATCGCGGATTACTGACGAAGCTTGCCTTGGTCGGCGGCCTTCTGGGTCTGGCGGTCGCGAACCGCTTCTTCCTCGCCCCATTTATCGACCGCGACGAGAGAGCGTTGGGCCGCCTTCGTCTGGCGGTTCGTCTGGAACTCGCACTGGTGATCGGCGTGCTGATCGTGACAAGCCTCATCACCACAGTGTTTCCACCCGACTAAGGTACGCTCGAGGGAGGGCCGAAGTCCGGTTCGGAGCCAGACCAAATTGCTCCCACGCCGTCGGCGGAGCCCAACCAGGGCTGTTTGCGTGGCCTACGGCTAAGCTCATCTCTGAGACTTCTATCCAAGCCAAGTACACCACCCCAAAACCGGACTGTGCGAATGACTGCTTTGAGCCACAAGCAGCCATTCCCCAAGTCCACGGTGGGACCTGGCACGGCCTAGCCCCCTCCCCCTTCGCGGCCCCACCCGCTAAACCTGCCCGATGAGCTCCGCCGCCATCGAACCGTTTCGCGCCATCGTCATCAGCCGTCTGGCCCATGCCCTGAAGGCCGAGGGGCGCAGTGTCATTCACATGGAGTTCGGGCAGCCCTCGACCGGGGCCCCGCCCCGCGCGATCGCCCAGGCCCATCGCGTCCTGGATGCCGACGGCATGGGGTACTGGGAGAGCACGCCGCTGAAGGCCCGCATCGCGCGGCTGTATCAGGATCGATACGGCGTCGAGGTGTCGCCGGAGCGGCTGTTGCTGACCTGTGGCGCGTCTCCGGCCCTGGTGCTGGCCCTGTCCTCGCGGTTCAGGCCCGGCGACCGCATAGCCATGGCGCGGCCCGGATACGTCGCCTATCGCAATGTGGTGAAGGGGCTGAACCTGCAGGCGGTCGAGATCGCCTGTGGTCCGGCCGAGCACTATCAGCTGACGGCGGCGGCGATCGAGGCGCTGGAGCCCGCGCCCGCCGGCATCATCGTCGCCAGCCCCGCCAACCCCACCGGATCGGTGATCGCCGAGGACGAACTGGCCCGCATCGCCGAGGTCTGTCGCCGGCGCGGCATCCAGATCCTCTCCGACGAGATCTATCACGGCCTGAGCTACGTCGGGCCGCAGCCGACGATGCTGAGCTTCGAGCCCGAGGCCATGATCATCAACAGCTTCAGCAAGTACTGGAGCATGGCGGGGTGGCGGCTGGGGTGGCTGCTGGTGCCGGGCCCCCACATCGAGACGGCCAAGGCCTATATCGGCAACCTGTTCCTGACCCCGCCGTCGCTGAGCCAGCACGCGGGGCTGGTGGCGATGGACGAGCACGAGGTTCTGGAAGGCCATCTGGACGTCTATCGCCGCAACCGCAGCCTGATGCTGGAGGCCCTGCCGCGGCTGGGGCTGAAGACCATCGCCCCGCCCGACGGGGCCTTCTACATCTGGGCCGACATCGGTCACCTGACGCAGGACAGCGTCGGGTTCTGCGAGGCCCTGTTGCGCGAGACCGGGGTGGCGACGGCGCCGGGCGTCGATTTCGATCCCGTCGAGGGTCACCGCTTCATGCGGTTCAGCTTTGCCGTGTCGACGCCCGAGATCGAGGAGGCGCTGCGACGGATGGAGCCGTGGTTCCAAGACCAGCTATGAAGATCGTCTTTCTGGATCAACCGGGGATGACGTACACGGCGCGCACGCCGTACGATCAACCCCTCGGCGGCACTCAGTCTGCAGCCTGTTATCTTTCGGCGGCCCTGGCGAGACGCGGGCACGAGGTTACGCTGCTTTCGGATGGCAAGCATGATGATCAGGTGCTCGGGGTCAGGTGCATGGGCACCGACGCCAACCGCTTGCGTGACGTCTTAAACGCCCATGACAGGATCATCGTCCTGTCTGTTCCGATTGGTGGAAAGCTCGACCAGATCGAGGTGCGAACCCCGAGGATTCTCTGGCAGCATCTGGCCGCAGATTTCGCGACCGTTCGGCCCCACTTCGTCGAACCCGAAAGATCAGCCTGGCATGGCCATGTCTATGTCTCGCATCACCAGAAAAACGCGTACATGGCCAACGGTGGCCAATCCGGCATCGTCATCGGGAACGGTGCCTGCCCCGCCTTTCTGTCAGAGCGACCGCTCCAACCCACGTTCGCCGAGCGAGGAGAACCACCCCGACTGATCTTCGCGAGTGCGCCGGGGCGCGGCCTCGACTTTCTGCTCACGGCCTTCCCGACCTTGCGACGCCGCTTTCCTGGATTGACCCTCACAGTGTGTTCCGGTCAAAGCCTTTACCAAGTCCCGCAGAATCAGGACCGCTTCTCAATCTACTACGACTGGGCTGCCGCGCTCGATGGCGTGATGGTTCGGGGTGCCTTGCCCCAACCTGTCCTCGCAGAGGAAATGAGAAGAGCCGACCTGTGGGCATTCCCCAGTCGGGTCACCGAGTCAGCCTGCATCGCCATGATGGAGGCGGGGCTTTCTGGCTGTCGTCTCATCGCGTGCGAACTCGGCGCAATACCCGAGACGTCAGGCGGCCACGCGCGCCTGCTGCCGCTAGTCAAGCATCGTCTGGGCTGGGTTGAGAGTTTCGTCGATGGAGTGACTGCGGAAATCGAGGCAATTCGGCAGGATCCGGATACAGCGAACCAGAAGCGAGAGATCGCCCGGTCTTGGTTCCGCGCGTCTTGCAACTGGGATGACAAGGCGGTGACATGGGAAGCTTACCTCGATCAGGCCGTTGTCGCTTAGACGCTCTCGGCCAGGAGGCTCGACCGGTAGCCGTCCACCCAGGTGTTGCGGAACCGGCGACTGCGTTCGGCGTGGTAGATGTGGGCCAGCTCGGCATACGAGCGGTCGAAGTCGTCGTTGACGAAGACGTAGTCGAACTCTCCGCAGTGCTCGATCTCGCCCTTGGCGTTCCGGATCCGCCGCTCGATCACCTCGTCGGCGTCCTGGGACCGGGTCACGAGGCGGCGGCGCAGCTCGGCCAGGCTGGGCGGCAGGATGAACACGCGCACGGCGTCTTCGGGGCATTTGGCGGCGATCTGGCGGGCGCCCTGCCAGTCGATGTCGAACAGGACGTCGCGACCTTCCGACAGCGCGCGCTCGACGGGCTCCCTGGGGCTGCCGTAGCGGTTGCCGTGGACGTCGGCCCATTCCAGGAAGGCATCCGCGTCGATGCCCTGCTGGAACTCAGCATCGTCGACGAAGTGATAGTCGCGGCCCGCCACCTCGCCCGGACGGATGCCGCGCGTGGTCATGGACACCGACAGCTCCAGCCCGCCGTGATCGGCCATCAGGCGGCGACACAGGCTGGTCTTGCCGGCGCCGGACGGGCTGGCGACGATCAGGAGGACGCCCCGACGGGGGGTGCGGTCGTTGGACATTCTAACTCTGGGGCGTGTTGGCGGCAGGCACGGTGGTGCGCGCGGGCGTGGCCGGACGCAAGGTCCCCGGCGGCTGCATGGTGATGACGGCCTCACCGGTCGGGGCGGGGGTCGCCGTCGCACCCTCCGTGGCCTCGGCAGCGGCATCAGTCCCGGGCGGGACGACCTCGGCGGGCTCTCCAGCGCGCTGCGCCTCGATGGCCCGCCAGCGGGCGACGTTGGCCCGATGCTCGTCGTAGGTGCGGGCGAAGGCGTGACCGCCCGTCCCATCCGCCACGAAGAAGAGGTCGTCCGTACGCGGAGGATTGAGCACGGCCTCGAGCGACTGGCGTCCGGGATTGGCGATGGGCGTCGGCGGCAGGCCGTCGATCAGATAGGTGTTGTAGCCCGTGTCGCGTTCCAGCTCCGAGCGACGGATGCCGCGGCCCAGGGGGCGTCCCTTGGTGATGCCGTAGATGATGGTCGGGTCGCTCTCCAGCCGCATGCCCAGCCGGATGCGGTTGGAGAAGACCGCGGCGACGCGGGGCCGCTCGGACGCGACGCCCGTCTCCTTCTCCACGATGGAGGCCAGGATCACGGCTTCCTCGGGCGTGCGAACCACCGTATTGGCGCTGCGCCGCGCCCAGAGCTCGGCGAGGTTTTCCTCGGCCGCGCGCTGCATGCGGTCGATCACGGCCTGACGGCTCTCGCCGCGCGTGATCTCATAGGTCTCGGCCCAGAGCGAGCCTTCCTCGGGGATTTCGTCGATGGTGCCAGTCAGGAGGGTCTCAGCGTTCAGGATGTCGACCGCCTGGGCCGAGGACCAGCCCTCGGGGATGGTCACGAAGTGGCGTACGACCCGGCCGTCCGTCAGCAGGCCGATGACGGTCCTCAGCGAGGCGCGGCTGGGCACCTCATACTCGCCGGCGCGCAGGCGGCGATCGGCGCCCGTCAGGGTCGCGGCGGCCTTGAACATGTCGACCGAACGGATGACGCCGGCATTCTTCAGACGCGCGGCGATGGCCGAGACGCCGGACCCGCTGGGCAGGGTCACAATGGTCGACTCGTCATTCTGTGCGGGAGGACCCGGCGAATAATAGACGCTCCAGGCCCAGGCCAGGCCGGCGATCAGGAACAGGCTGACGGTGGCCGAGGCCGCCAGCAGCGCCGCGATCAGGCCTGGCCGCTTCTGGCCCGGCGTTCCCCCGAACACCATCAGGAAACCTTGCGGAAGAGGATGGAGGCGTTGGTGCCGCCGAACCCGAAGCTGTTGGACATGGCCACGTCGATCTCCATCGGCTTGCCCTTGTGTGGCACGAGGTCGATGGCGGTTTCGTGTTCAGGGTCGTCGAGGTTGATCGTGGGCGGCGCGATCTGGTCACGGATCGCCAGCACGCTGAATACCGCCTCGATGGCCCCGGCGGCGCCCAGCAGGTGGCCGGTCATGGACTTGGTCGAGGACATGGTGACGTTGGCCGAATGTTCGCCCATCAGGCGCTCGACGGCGCGCAGCTCGATCCAGTCGGCCATGGTGGAGGTGCCGTGGGCGTTGACGTAGTCGATGTCGGAGACGTCGATGCCCGCCCGCTTCACCGCCGCCTTCATGGCGCGATAGGCGCCGTCGCCGTCTTCCGACGGGGCGGTGATGTGATAGGCGTCGCCGCTCATGCCGTAGCCGATGATCTCGGCATAGATCTTCGCGCCCCGGGCCCTGGCGTGCTCGTACTCTTCCAGGACCAGAACGCCCGCGCCCTCGCCCATGACGAAGCCGGCATGACCCCGATCATAGGGCCGCGAGGCCTTTTCCGGCGTGTCGTTGTAGGCGGTGCAGAGCGCCTTGCAGGCGAGGAAGCCGGCGATGCCGATCGGAACGATGGTGGCTTCGGCCCCGCCGGCCACCATGACGTCAGCGTCGCCGAACGCGATCATGCGCGCCGCGTCGCCGATGGCGTGGACGCCCGACGCGCAGGCGGTGACGACCGCGTGGTTGGGTCCCTTCAGCCCGTGCCGGATCGAGATCTGGCCGCTGGCGAGGTTGATGAGCGCCGACGGAATGAAGAAGGGACTGATGCGACGCGGTCCGCTCTCCTGCAGGATCAGGGCGTTCTCGGCGATGGGGCCAAGGCCGCCGATGCCGGACCCCATCATCACGCCCGTGCGCTCGCGGTCCTCGTCAGACTCGGGATGCCAGCCGGCATCGTTCAGGGCTTCATCGGCGGCGGCGATGCCATAGAGGATGAAGTCGTCGACGCGCTTGCGCTCCTTCGCCGACATGATGGCGTCCGGATCGAACACGCCCGGTTGGCCGGGGGCGCCCCCGCCGCGACCGTCCACCGAGGGAACCTCGCCCGCGATGGTACAGCCATAGCCTTCGGTATCGAACGTCGTGATCGGCCGGATGCCCGAGCGACCCTCGACGATGCCCTTCCAACTGTGTTCGACGCCGTTGCCCAGGGGGGTGACGAGGCCGAGACCGGTGACGACGACGCGGCGCATGGGACGCTCCAGCTCCGTATTGGCGTGATTCAGAAACAGTAATGGCCGCCGGACGTCTCCGCTAGGAGCGTCAGGCGGCCATTGAAAGCCGATGAGACGGCGGGATCAGCCCGCGGTCTTCTCGTCGATGAACTTCACCGCGTCGCCGACGGTCTGGATGTGCTCAGCGGCGTCATCGGGGATCTCGATGTCGAACTCTTCCTCGAAGGCCATGACCAGTTCGACGTTGTCGAGCGAGTCGGCGCCGAGGTCGTCGATGAAGCTGGCCTTTTCGGTGACCTTGTCCGGATCGGCGTCCAGGTGGTCGATCACGATCTTGCGGACGCGTTCCAGGGTGTCGGACATGGGTGTCTCTGCCTTCTAGGGCCGCCATGGGCGGCGTTTGATCTCGGTTTCGCCGTAAGACGACGGCTCCGACTGTGCAAGGGGCGACGCTCGCTGGCCCAGCCGGTTGCCGAGCCCTTTAGCACACCCCCGGCGGGTGGAAATAGGCCGTAACAGCCTGTCATCCCCGACGACGATTGACCCACCAGAGCAAGCCGGCACCGGCGAGAGCCATGGGCGCGCCGTAGACGGCCCAGATGATCTGGCCGGTCATGAAGCTGCCCGGGAGGATGTTCAGGCCCTGCAGGACCCAGATGATACCGATCAGGAGCAGCGGGCCGCACAGGATCGTCGCCAGATACCGGAGGACAATCATCAGATCATCGCCATGCCGCCGTTCACGTGCAGGGTCTGCCCCGTGATGTAGGCGGCTTCGTTGGACGACAGATAGACGGCGGCCGCTGCGATTTCGTCACCGGTGCCCAGACGCCCGGCCGGGATGCGCCCCAGTATGGCCTCGCGTTGCTGATCGTTCAGCACGTCGGTCATGGGCGAGGCGATGAAGCCCGGAGCGATGCAGTTGACCGTGATGCCCCGGCTGCCGACCTCCTGGGCCAGCGACTTGGAGAAGCCGATCATCCCGGCCTTGGAGGCCGAATAGTTGGTCTGGCCCGGGTTGCCGATGACACCGACGACCGAGGTGACGCCGATGATGCGGCCCGAACGGCGCTTCATCATCCCCTTCACCGCTGCGCGGGCGAGCCGGAAGTAGCTCTCCAGATTGATCTGGATGACGGACTGGAAGTCCTCGTCCTTCATCCGCATCAGCAGGCCGTCCTTGGTGATGCCGGCGTTGGCCACGAGGATATCCAGAGGGGTGCCCGCCACCTCTTCGGCCCGGCCCACCAGGCCATCGACCGACTCGGCATCCGACAGGTTTGCGGCGGCGAAATGGGCGCGTTCACCCAGCTCTTTGGCCAGTTCGGCCAGCACCGCCTCACGCGTGCCGGACAGGACGACGGTGGCCCCCTGGGCATGCAGGGCGCGGGCGACCGCGCCTCCGATGCCGCCGGTGGCCCCGGTCACGAGGGCGGTCTTGCCTGTTAGATCAAACATCAAACTCTCCGCTAATCCCGGCGAAAGCCGGGACCCAGTGTTTTCGTTCACGCCACGGCCGGGATCACCAGCAGTGCGCAGCTTGATACGTCCACTCTCCCAAAGAACTGGGTCCCGGCTTTCGCCGGGATGAGCGGAAGGGTCAGAGACCCTTGGCGAACGCCTCGATGTCTTCGGGCGAGTTCAGGGCCAGGCTTTCGGCGTCCGGGGCGATGCGCTTGGCCATGCCGGTCAGGACCTTGCCCGAGCCGACCTCGACGAAACGGGTCACGCCGCCCTGCGTCGCCATCCATTCCATGGATTCGCGCCAGCGGACGCGGCCGGTGACCTGTTCGACCAGCAGGCGGCGGATCGTGTCGGCGTCCGACACGGGACCGGCCGTGACATTGGCCACCACAGGAACCGCAGGCCCATGGAGCGCGGCCGATGCCAGCGCCGTGGCCATCTCATCGGCCGCAGGCTGCATCAGGGGGCAGTGGAAGGGGGCCGAGACATTCAGCGGGATGGCGCGGGCGCCCAGTTCCTTGGCCTTCTCAATGGCACGATCCACGGCGGCCTTGTCGCCCGAGATCACGACGTTGCCGTTGTTGTTGTCGTTGGCGACGACGCAGACGCCGACCTCGGCCCCCGCCGCCGCCGCGGCCTCGGCCAGCGCCAGATCGGTCTTGGGTCCGATCAGGGAGGCCATCGCGCCCTGCCCCACCGGCACGGCGCGCTGCATCGCCTGACCGCGCAGCTTCAGAAGACGGGCTGTGTCGGCGATCGACAAGGCCCCCGCTGCCGCCAGGGCCGAATACTCGCCCAGCGAATGACCCGCGACGAACGCGGCCCTGTCGATGGCGACGCCGAACTCCTTGTCCAGCACCCGGATGACCGCCAGCGACACCGCCATCAGGGCCGGTTGGGCGTTTTCGGTCAGGGTCAGCTGATCCTCGGGCCCGTTCCGCATCAACCCGGACAGATCCTGACCCAGGGCCTGGTCGATCTCGGCGAACACATCGCGCGCCGATCCGAAGGCGTCGGCCAGCGCCGCCCCCATGCCGACCGCCTGGCTGCCTTGTCCGGGAAACAGGAGGGCGAGGGTCATGGGCGGGGTCCGTTATTGCCGAAATCGGCGCAGGCCTAGGCCGGTTGACCGCGTCGGGCAAGCCGGGCGGGTTTGCGGTTGCTCCCTGGCTCCTTTTCCCCTATACGCGCCCGCTTTCCAGGGCCTCGGTCCCGGAGCGGAACTCCAAAGGGTTCGGGACGTCATCCCGGCCGCCGCCCCGGGAGCCATCGTCGAACAGGACTACCCGGTCCATCGGCGCCGACGCCCCACAAGGGAGACGAACGAATGGCTCTTTACGAGCACACGGTCATGTCGCGCCAGGATATCAGCGCGCAACAGGCCGAAGCCCTGAACGACACCATCAAGGACCTGATCGTGGCCGGCGGCGGTTCCGTCGCCAAGATCGAGTACTGGGGCCTGCGCAACCTGACCTATCGGGTCAAGAAGAACCGCAAGGCGCACTACTCCCTGCTGGCCATCGACTGCCCCCCGGCCGCCATGGCCGAGGTGGAGCGTCAGCTGTCGATCAACGAAGACGTCCTGCGCTGGCTGACCGTCCGTGTCGAAGAGCTCGACCTCGAACTGTCGCCGCTGCTGGCCCGTCGTGAGCGCGAGCGTGAACGCGAGCGCGAGCGTGGTCCCCGCGACGACGCCGACCTGGCCGCGTAAGGAAGGATCACAGATATGACCGACACCTCCGCAAACGTGCCCGGCACGCCCGTCAACGCCTCGGCCGGCCCGCGCCGTCCCTTCAATCGTCGCCGCAAGACTTGCCCGTTCTCGGGCGAAGGCGCGCCGAAGATCGATTACAAGGACGTCAAGCTGCTCCAGCGTTACATCTCCGAACGCGGCAAGATCGTGCCCTCGCGCATCACCGCCGTGTCCCAGATCAAGCAGCGCGAACTGGCCAAGGCCATCAAGCGCGCCCGCTATCTGGCCCTCCTGCCTTATGTGGTGAAGTAAGATGAAGGTCGTTCTGCTCGAACGCGTCGAAAACCTCGGCGCCATCGGCGACGTCGTCACCGTCAAGGACGGCTTCGCCCGCAACTTCCTGCTGCCGCGGGAAAAGGCCCTTCGCGCCACCTCCAGGAACCTGGAGAAGTTCGAACTCGACCGCGCCGCCATCGAGGCCCGCAACGAGAAGAACAAGGCTGAATCGCAGAAGGTCGCCGACAAGATCGACGGCCAGTCCTACATCATGATCCGCCAGGCGGGTGAGACGGGCCAACTTTACGGCTCGGTCGCCGGCCGCGACGTCGCCGAGGCCGTCCAGGCCGAAGGTGGCAAGATCGAGCGCTCGCAGGTCGTGCTCAACACGGCGATCAAGACCCTGGGTGTCCACGAAGTGCTGGTTCGCCTGCACGCCGAGGTCACCGCCACGGTCAAGATCAACATCGCCCGCTCGGCCGACGAAGCCGAACGTCAGGCGAAGGGCGAGGACGTGATCAAGTCGGCCTACGATCAGGATCGTGAAGCGGCCGCCGAACAGGCCCGCGACATGGTCGAGGGTGGAGCCGGCCAACAGGATGGGCTGGGCTCCGAAGCCTGACGGCTTCCGGTTCGCCGAAAGCCAGTTGATACGAAAGGGCGCGTCCTCGGGCGCGCCCTTTTTCGTGCCGTCCGTGTCCGCACCCCAGCCGACCACGCACGATCATTTCAGCCGTCGGCGAACCCCGTCTTAACTATGTCAAAATTGCAACGACCGGGCGAGTTCGCACGCCGGTTGCTTGCGCGAGCCCGTTAAGCATCACAGCTTGTCCTTGGACGCCCGACGATCGGCAATTTTGCAAGAATCTTGCACGGCTGAACGGGTGCCATCCGTCGAACGGTTCGGCGGAGTCGAGACAGACAGGCCGGCGCATTCGCGTCGGCTCACGGCATCAGGACAGATCATGACCCAACGCACGACCCGCGCCCTGCTCTTCGGCTTCTCTTCCCTGGTCACTCTGGCTTGCCTGGCGGTTCCGGCCCAGGCCCAGACCGCACCCCAGGAAGACGCCACGACCGTCGACGAGATCGTTGTCACCGGCACGCGGGCGGTCGGCCGCACGCGGCTCGACACCATCGCCCCGGTTGACGTGATTTCCGCCGAAGTGCTGCAGCGCCAGGGGACAGGCACCGAGCTGGCCACGGCGCTGGCTGCCAATGCGCCGTCCATCAACTTCCCGCGGCCGTCGATTTCCGACGGCTCGGACCACGTCCGCCCGGCGACCCTGCGCGGCCTTGCGCCTGACCAGACCCTGGTGCTGATCAACGGCCAGCGCGGCCACGTCAGCGCTCTGGTGAACGTCAACGGCAACCTTGGCCGGGGCGCTGCGGCGTTCGACCTGAACACCATTCCCTCGGTCACGCTGAACACCGTCGAGGTGCTGCGCGACGGCGCTTCGGCCCAGTACGGCTCGGACGCCATCGCTGGCGTGGTCAATCTGCGACTGCGCGAAGCCGACAACGGCGGCGGGATCACCGTCAACTACGGCCGCTACGACACCGAGTTCGACACGGCGCGCGGCTCGCAGAGCCGGACCGACGGAGAGCAGGTCGCACTGGCGGGATGGATCGGACTGCCCCTGTTCGAAGACGGCTTCCTGACGGTGTCCGGCGAATGGCAGCGGCGCGACCCGACCAATCGATCCGACTTTGCGACACCGGCCGCCACGCCGAACAACTCCTCGACGACGGTGCAGGGTCGGTTTGGCGATCCGTCCGTTGAATCGCGCGCGATCTGGGCCAACGCCGGTCACGCCCTGGGCGGCGGCTGGGAGGCCTATGCCTTTGGCGGTTTCGTGGACAAGGACACCGAGTCGGCGGCGACTGCGCGCGCCTTCAACAACTCCAATAACGTGCTGGCGGTCTATCCGAACGGCTTCCTGCCGCTGATCGCCACCCACATCAACGACTACAATGTCTACGGTGGCGTCCGCGGTCCGGCCTTTGGCATCGACTGGGACATCTCGGCGAGCTGGGGCCGCAATGCGCTGGACTACCGCGTCGAGAACAGCATCAACGCATCGTTCGGCACGAACTCGCTTCGTTCGTTCCGCGCCGGCGGGCTGGAGTACGAGCAGTTCACCCTGGCCGTCGATGGCGTCAGGCCGCTGGACGTCGGCATGGCCGAGCCCTGGAACCTCGCGTTCGGCCTGGAGTATCGGGCGGAAGACTTCGCCCAGTCCGCAGGTCAGGTCCAGTCCTGGATCCGTGCCCCGGGCAGCACCCAGGGTGGGGGTTCCCAGGGCTTCCCCGGCTTCAGCCCGGCCAACGCCACCGCACGTGACCGCAACAATGTCGGGGCCTACGTCGATCTGGAAGGCAAGCTGAACGAGGCCTTCACCTTCGGTCTCGCCGCGCGATACGAGGACTACTCGGACTTTGGCGACACCCTGACCGGCAAGATTTCGGGCCGTCTGGACGTTCGCCCGGAGTTCGCCCTGCGCGGGTCGATCTCGACCGGCTTCCGCGCCCCGGCGCTTCAGCAGCAGTACTTCAGCTACATCGCCACCAATCTGGTGACGACCGTGGTCGGCGGCGTTCCGGTGACCAACCTGATCCAGTCCGGCACCTTCCGCATTGACGACCCCGTGTCGATCGCGCTCGGGGCCCGGCCGCTGAAGCCCGAGACCTCGATCAACTACTCACTGGGTGCGGTCTTCCGCAGCGGGCCGTTCGAACTGACGATCGATGCGTATCAGATCGAGGTCTCCGACCGGATCATCCTGTCGGAAAACCTTGGACCGACCCGTCCGAGCCAGTCGGCGGCGACGATTGCGGCGGTGCTGGGCATCATCCAGCCGCTGGGCGTGTCCTCGGCGCGCTTCTTCACCAACGGCCTGGAGACGACGACCAAGGGCCTGGACATCGTGGGTCGCTATCGCCTGCCGACCGATACGCTGGGTCGCTTCGACTTCACGCTGGCCGCCAATTTCAACGACACGACGGTCGATCGCGTGCCGGGTGTGCCGGTGGTGTCGATCCCGGTGTCGCCGAACTTCCTGTTCGACCGGTCCAACATCCTTGCTTTCGAGGACGGCACGCCGGAATCGAAGGGCGTCGGCTCGGTTGACTGGTCTCTGGGAGGCTGGTCAGCCACAGCTCGGGCGACCTACTACCAGAGCGTTCTGGTTGCCAACAATGTCTCCACGCTCGACTACCAGACCGGAAATGCCACCCTCATTGACCTGGAAGGCCGCTATGAGTTCCCGTTCGGCGTCACTGCGGCTGTCGGGGTCAACAACCTGACCGACGAGTATCCGAACTTCACGCCCGCGACGCTGAACGCGCCGACGGGGTCGGTTGGCTTCCCACAATTCTCGCCGTTCGGCTTCAACGGCCGGTTCGTCTACGGGCGCCTGAGCTACAGCTTCTGATCAAACGATCGGTGCGAGATGACGGCGCGGGGAGTTGTCTCCGCGCCGTTTTCGTTTGCCATGAATCCGCCGCGCTTGGGCATTGCTATCCCTGTAGATTTGAGAGGGGTTCCATGAAGATTGTCGTCGCTATCGCTGCTCTGGGCGCGGTTCTTGTCGCCACGCCGGTGTTCGCCCAGACGCGAACGCTCGACACCTTTGTCACGGAGGCCAATCGCATTCCGCTTAACCCGACATCGGCGATCCGGTCCGATGCCCGCCGGTTGATCCGGGAGTTCAATGCGTCCATGACCGTCGTCGGAAACGAGATCCGTGAGGCTCGTGCCGCCGGGCGACAGCCCCCTGCCTGCCCGCCAGACCGTGTCCAGATGAACCCGCGCCAGTTTCTGGACCACCTCAACGCCATTCCGCAGTCTCGACGCCAGCGCATGACGCCGGCGGACGGGATCCGCTCCTGGATGGCATCGCGCTACCCGTGCCCCGCAGCATGAGCCTTGAGCGGAACTGATCCGTCTCAGGATTTTCCAGCGGTCCACAGCCACCCGAATTCGATCCCCGAAGAAGGGTGCGTCCGGGACTGTCGCAGGGGCGTGTGAAGGGTAAGCGTTAACCCGATGAACGCCTTCGCTCCCTTTTCCGCCGACGCCGTCCCGATCCCCTCGCTTCCTCACAATCTGGAGGCAGAGCAGGCGCTGCTAGGTGCCCTGATGTTCGACAACGCCGTATTCGAGCGCCTGTCGGACCGGCTGCGGGGATCGCACTTCTACGAGCCCTTCCACCAGCGGCTCTACGACGCCATCGAGGACCATATCCGGCAGGGCCTGCTGGCGGAGCCGACCATCCTGATGGAGCGGTTCAAGCAGGATCCGGCGTTCGCCGAGTTCGGCGGCCTGCGCTATCTCGCCGACCTGATGGACCGGGCTCCCCCGGGGGCGAACGCGCCCGACTATGCCCGCGTGGTCTACGACCTGGCCCTGCGCCGCGACCTGATCCGCATCGGTGGCGACATCATCAAGGATGCGCCGGACCCCGAGACGCCAGCCATCGAGCAGATCGAACAGGCGGAGCTGACCCTCTATTCCCTGGCGGAAAACGGGGCACCCTCATCCGGCTTCGTCAGCTTCTCAACGGCTCTGGCTGGTGCTGTGCAGATGGCCGGCGAAGCCTATCAGCGCGATGGCAAGCTGGCGGGCCTGGCGACCCATCTGAACGATCTCGATCAGAAACTGGGCGGTCTTTATCCGTCTGACCTGCTGATCCTCGCGGGCCGTCCGTCGATGGGCAAGACCGCGCTGGCGACCAACGTCGCCTTCAATGTGGCCCGCAACTACCGCTGGGAGCCAACGCCGGACGGGCGCAAGACGGCATCTGGTGGCGTGGTGGCTTTCTTCTCGCTGGAAATGAGCGCCGAGCAGCTGGCGATGCGTATCCTGGCGGATGCGTCGGGTGTCTCTTCGGACCGGCTGAGGAAGGGCGAGATCGACGCGGCGGACTTCGGCCGGGTGCGCGACGCTGCCATCGAGATCGGCGAGAGCCCCCTCTACATCGATGCCACAGGCGGCATTTCCATCTCCAAGCTGGCCGCGCGCGCGCGCAGGCTGAAGCGCGCCGAACAGGGGCTGGATCTTATCATCGTCGACTACCTTCAGCTGGTCACGGTCGGCGAAGGCAACGGCCAGAAGAACCGCGTGCAGGAGGTGTCGGAGATCACCGGCGGCCTGAAGGCACTGGCCAAGGAACTGAACGTCCCGATCATCGCCCTGTCGCAGCTGTCGCGTCAGGTCGAGGCCCGCGAGGACAAGCGGCCCCAGCTGTCGGACCTGCGGGAATCCGGCTCGATCGAGCAGGACGCGGACTGCGTCATGTTTGTCTATCGCGAGAGCTACTACAAGGAACGCGCCGAACCTCGCGAGGGCACCGAGGAGCACCTGAAGTGGCAGGAAGAGATGGACCTGCTGCGCGGCGTTGCCGAGGTGGTCATCGGCAAGCAGCGCCACGGCCCGATCGGCATCGTGAAGCTGAGCTTCGATTCCGACACGACCAAGTTCGGCAATCTGGCCCACAGCGGACGCTACGGGAACTTCAGCGATATCCCTGAATAGAGCCGCCGCTACTTCTTCGGCGCGTGCTTCTGACCGGTGCGGATGCGGCCCGAGCGGCTGACCTGGCGGGCACCGCCGCGCGCGCCCTTCTGGACGGCCACCGATGAGCCGGCCTTCCTGGAGGCCGAGGCCTTGACCGCGCCGATGACGCGGGGCTTGGCGACGCGCGTCTTCTTCTGCTCCAGAGCCTTGCCGGGCAGACGGGACTCTTCCTCTTCCTTCTTGCGGACCTTGCGGGGGGCGGTCTTGGCGTCGCCCTTGTAGCGCTCCGGGCCGGACTTGGCGCCGCCCTCGGCGTAGGGGTTGGCCGAGTTACCCTTGATGGTCAGGCGCAGCGGAACGCCAGGAAGATCAAAGCTCTCACGCAGGCTGTTGGTCAGGTAGCGGATGTAGTGGTCGGGTAGCGACGAGGCGCGGCTGGCGAACAGGACGAACGTCGGCGGACGCGCCTTGGTCTGGGCCATGTACTTGGTCTTGATCCGCTTGCCGTCGACGGCGGGCGGCGGGTGGCGCTGGGTCGCCATGGCCAGCCAGTCGTTCAGGTCCTTGGTCTTGACCTTTACCGACCAGGTCGCGTGGGCCTTCAGCACCGCAGGCATCAGCCGTTCGACGCCGCGCCCGGAGTGGGCGGACAGGGCCACGAACTCGGAACCCTTGAGCTGAGGCAGCTTGTCGTCGGCCATTCGCTTGAGCTCGGCCAGGCGCGACTGGGGCTCTTCCTCGAGGTCCCACTTGGAGGCGACATACACCAGCGCCCTCCCCTCGCGCTCGACCAGGTCGGCGAGCTGCAGGTCCTGAACGTCGAAGGCGTTGTCCTTGTCCATCATCAGGACGACCACCTCGGCGAAGGTGATGGCGCGAAGTGTGTCGGCGACCGACAGCTTTTCCAGCTTTTCCTGAACGCGGGCCTTCCTGCGCATGCCGGCGGTGTCGACCAGACGGATGTTCTGGCCCTCATAGACCCAGTCGACCGAGATGGAGTCGCGTGTGATGCCAGCCTCGGGTCCGACCAGCAGGCGGTCCTCGCCGATCAGACGGTTCACCAGGGTCGACTTGCCGGCGTTCGGGCGGCCGATGATGGCGATACGGATCGGCTTGTCGGGCTCGTCGATCTCTTCGACGAAGATGTCGACCGAGGCTTCGCGGATGGCCTGATAGAGGTCGGCCATACCCTCGCCGTGCTCGGCCGAGATTGCGACAGGCTCGCCAAAGCCCAGCGCATGGGCCTCGCCCACGCCGCCGCCGGATTCCCGGCTCTCGGACTTGTTGGCGAGGATGACGACAGGTTTGTGCTGCTTGCGCAGTCGCTCGGCGAAGATGCGGTCCAGCGAGGTCACGCCCTCGCGGGCGTCCATCATGAACAGGATGAGGTCTGCGTCCTCAATGGCGGCCTCGGTCTGCTCGCGCATGCGGGCCTCGAGGCTTTCGTCGCTGACGTCCTCGTACCCGGCGGTGTCGATCAGCGTCAGGTCCATGTCGCCGATGTTGCCGTCGGCGTAGCGGCGGTCGCGGGTCACACCCGGGCGATCGTCGACGAGCGCGAGGCGCTTGCCCACCAGACGGTTGAACAGGGTCGACTTGCCCACGTTGGGGCGGCCGACGATGGCGACCTTCAATGCCATGTCGGCCTTCTAGCGTGATTTCGGCCCGTCAGCGAATGCTGACGAGGTCGCCGTTGTCGGTGAGGACGTAGAGCGCGCCTTCATAGGCGATCGGAGCCAGGTAGGCCGCGCCGCCGAGTCGGATCGACGCGGTCTGGGCACCGGTCTTGATGTCGAACGCGACGGCCTCGCCGTCGGAGTTGACGAGGACCAGACGGTTCGACGCCAGAACCGGTCCCGACCATTCCGGGCGGACGGTTCGATCAAAAAAGCCCAACACGCCGCCTTCCTGACGGATGCGGCCCTCGTTGAGGTTGCGCGTCCAGTAGACGGCACCGGTGTCGCGGTTGACCACCGTCAGTTCGCCGTTCTTGGAGACGACGTAGACAACATCGCCTGCAGGCAGGGGCGCGTTCACGCCGCCCACCGGCAGCGTCCAGCGGGGCTGTCCCGTCCGGATGTCCATGGCCTGCATGACGCCGGAGTGACCGATCGCATAAACGAAGCCGCGCGAGACCACGGGACGGCCGGCGATGTCGCGGATCTCAGACAGGGCGCTGGTGCGGCTGGTACGCGACAGGACCTGGTTCCAGACCGGTTGACCGTTCGACGCGCGAAGGGCGACGACCTCACCCGACGAGAAGGGCGCGATCACTGTGTCGCCGCTGACGGCCGGGCTGGAGGCCCGCATGACGCGCGCAGGCTCCACGATGCCGCGATACGACCAGTCCTGGAGACCCGTCTGGGTGTTGAAGGCAATGATCTGGTTGTCGACGTCGATGACGTAGACCCGACCGGCCGCGACCGTTGGCGCGCTGTGGATCGGCAAATCGACGGGCTGGGTCCAGACGACCTCGCCGGTCGCTGCATCCAGCGCCGACATTGTGCGGTAACCCGAAGCGACGAACAGCCGCCCGCCCGCGATGGCCAGACCCCCGCCAAAGCCGCCTTCCAGCGCGCCGCCGCCAGACCCGACCAGGGGCACAGGCAGGCCGAAGACCGCCACGCCGCCAGCGGCCTCGCGCCCCTCAGGCTTCACATTGCGCCGCCAGACGACATCTCCGGACGTGGCATTGACCGCCGTGACCGTGGACTCGCCGTCCATGACATAGATCCGGCCGTCAGCCGCCACGGGCGGGGCCATGACCTGGGTGGTCCGGCTCGACCCGCGGCCCACGCCACGACGCCATGCGACCTCGAAGTTGGGTGCAGCGATGCTGTGCTCGACCAGGTTCTCGGCCGTTCCGCCCGCCATCGGCCAGGCGGTGCGCGCCGTCGGACCGGGGACGAAGAAGTCGCGGCCCGAAAGCGCCGCCGACGGCGTCAGGGACTGCTCGAACGACAGGATCGAGATACGATCGCCTTCGCTGGCCGTGGCTTGTGGCGTGTCGTCCTGACCCAGACCGAACGGCAGGATGCGGCGCGCCGAGGCGCAGGAGGCGACGGTCGCAGCCAGGCCAACGACGGCCAGAATCTTCACGGCGCGCTTCACGCGGGTCATCCGGTCTCCGGTTTCAAGCATCACTGGGCGGGGGCCTCGGTCGGAGCCTGGGGAGCGGTCAGGGGTGCCTGCAAGGCGGGTGCAGGCGGGTTGACCTGTTGAGCCGCGACGATGGCCGCCAGCCCCACTGCGGTCTCGCTGTCGATCAGACCGATGGCCGCCTGGGCGCGTTGCCGCACGGGTTCGGGCACGTCCTGGCCGAGAGTAAGGAGGGTCAGCAGCTCACGGGCCTCTGCAGGCTTGCCGTGCTGGATGCGCGCCAGCGCCAGGGCTTCCTGGGCGAAAGGACGCATCGGGCGGCCCTCTTCGGTCAGGGGCTGAAGACGCTCCTCGATTTGCTCAAGCGTGCCGGTGTCCATGACCAGAAGCGCGGCCTTGAAGCGGGCCGGATCGGCGAGGATGGGGTCACTGGAGGCGTTCGCAGCCTCATCGAACAGTTCGACGGCGTCCGCCGCCCGGTTAGAGGCCAGGGCCAGACCGGCGCGCTGCTGAAGCGCGAGGGACTTGTAGGCCCCGTTGCCCTTCTCGGCGGCCTCGGCAAATGCGGTTTCGGCACCGGCGTTGTCACCGGACTGAAGCGCCTCAAGCCCACGCTGGTAGGCAATCGAGGCGTCATGCGCCCGACCGGTCTGCACGCTCTGCCAGCCCCACCAGGCCAACGCCGCCACCAGGGCCACGGCGAGAACACCACCCAGGATCGGCAACCATTGGCGGGCAAGCCGCTTCAGCCGCTCGGAGCGGATTTCTTCCTCGACCTCTTCAAAGACATCCGTCACGGATACGCCGCCCCGAAAAAACGCTGCAAAGCCAAATCGGCGCGGACCCTAGAGGTTCGACCCCGCGCCCGCAACGGACGCTCAGGGTGTCGCGGGCTTTTTCGAGAAGTAGGTCTCGACTTCGGCAGGAAAACGGCGGGCGCGGACATCTTCAGCATAGGCGGCGACGGCGCGATCGACCTCTCCACGCAGATTGGCGTAGCGGCGCACGAACTTGGGGGTCCAGTCGAACAGACCCAGCATGTCCGGGGTCACCAGAATCTGGCCGTCGCAGGCGGCCGAGGCACCGATACCGATGGTCGGCTTGTCGATGGTCAGGGTTATCTCGGCCGCGACGGGCTCAGCCGTGCCCTCCACGACCACTGCGAATGCGCCCGCATCGGCAGTGGCTTCGGCCTCGGCGATCACGCGAAGGCGCTCGTCGTCGGTCTTGCCCTTGGCCCGGAACGCGCCCTCGGTCAGCACGGCCTGGGGACGCAGCCCGACATGGCCCATGACCGGAATGCCGCGCTGGACCAGATACTCGATCGTCTGAGGGACCGTCGGACCGCTCTCCAGCTTCACGGCCTGGGCGCCCGTTTCCTTCATGACGCGGGCGCAGTTCTCGTAAGCGATTTCCTTGCCGCCTTCGTAGCTGCCGAACGGCATGTCGATGACGACCATGGCCCGACGCGATCCGCGCATGACGGCCTGGCCGTGGAGAATCATCATCTCCAGCGTCACGCCGACGGTGTTGGGCAGGCCATGGACGACCATGCCGACGCTGTCGCCTACCAGAAGAAGGTCGCAGTGCGGGTCCAGAAGCTCGGCGGTTGGCGCATCATAGGCCGTCAGGCAGACGATCGGCTCTCCGCCCTTTCGACGCATGATGTCGGGGGCCGCGAGGCGCTTGACCACCTCCTGCTTCTGGCTCGACACGATCAGATCTCCTGGGACAGCTTCATCAGGCCGGCAGCGGCAAGGGCAATCAGCGCACCGGCGGCGATCCAGAATAGCTGCATGCCGCCCATCGACCCAAGCGCCACATCGGACAGGCCGAACTGGGTCAGGCCGGACTGGATGGCGTCCTGGACGTTCAGACCGGCCGACTGCAGCCCCTGACCGATCGCGCGGCCCGCAACCGGAGCCTCGCCGCCCGCCAGGTTGACATCGACCTTGGTCGTTTCGCGCACGGCGATGATGCCCCCCACCAGCCCGGCAACGGTCAGGGCCACGGTGCGAACGCGGCTGGAGGACTGCAGCTTTGTCTCGACCTCGGCCGCGAACAGGCTGGTGTCGGCCATCTGAGGCGAACGACTGAACAGCCGCTCGATCACCGGATCGAACTCATCAGACGACATGAGCCGCCCTCCCCACGGACCCTCCGGCCGGCGAGAGCCGCGCACGGAGTTTATCCAGACCACGTTTGACATGAGACTTCACCGTTCCAAGCGGCAGATTCATGGCCGAGGCGATCTCGGGATGAGACAGCCCCGCGCCGTGACACAGGGAGACGCAGATCCGCTCGACCTCGCTGAGGCTCTTGAGGGCTTCATCGAGATCAACCAGACCGGCGGAGTCCGGGGACGCCGTGACCTCGGCCTGTTCCGGCTCCAGTTCGGCGACGTAGCGGGCGTCCCTGGCCTTGCGCTTCAGATACAGACGCGCGGCGATGCGCTTGACCCAGGCGGCGAAGGTGCCTTCGCCCCGAAACTCCGAGCACTTTTCGAAGGCCTGGAGGAAGGCGTCCTGGGCCACGTCGTCGGCCTCGGCCGACTGGGCGCCCATGCGCCGGAGCAGCATGCGCACGGCCGAGCCGTGGCGACGGACGAGTTCGCCGAACTCGCGCCGCCCGCCGGCGGCCGCAAGTGCCGCCAGCTCCACGTCGTGCCTGTCCAGCAGGGACTGGGCCATGAGAGATTTCCCCCTGTCTGGCCCGGACTCAGTCCTTGTTCTTGTTGAAGAAGCTCAGGACGATGAAGGCCAAACCGATGGTCGCCGGGATCGCGGCGATCCCGACAATCCCGCCGAAGTCCGGGCCGTCCCAACCATCGCCGCCCCAGCTCATTTCGCTGATCGTTCCGAAGGCGGCCAGGCCGATGCCGATGGCGAGCCAGATGACCCCCTGACGCAAGTCGCGGCTGCGGGACGGCAGGTTGCGGGTCGCCTCCTTGCTCAGTGAATCGATCACTTCGGGCGGAAGCGGTTGGCCCTTTTCAATGGCAGCGCGGACGGTCTGCTGGACCTCGCGCCGGTCCCGGCTCTTGAGCCAGCTCGGCCCGACGATGATGGCGACGAGCGATGCGAAGATCGTTCCGACGATGAGAACGGGTGTCAGTTCCATGGCGTTAGCCCTTCTTCTGGAGATGATCGCCGAGCCTGCTGCCCGGGCCTTCTGATCACAAGAGGCTGCGAGAACGCCCGGCGGATGCAGACGCGGCTGGTGAAATCTTCGTAAGGTCCCGCCCTGTTCGAAAGAGTCGCCGATGATTCACCGCCGCCGCCTGCTTCGTGCCCTGGGCGCCTTGCCGCTTGCAGGTTGCGCCACCCTGCCTGGCGTCAGAGGCGGGAATACGGTCGGCCTCGCGACCTTCAACATCTACCATGACCGGGACCGGTGGGATCAGCGTCTCCCGTTGATCCTGGATGTGCTGCGCGACGCCTCGCCGGACGTCATCGGCTTCCAGGAGGTCCTGCAGGATGCGGCGACCAACATGCACAATCAGGCGGAGACGATCGCTCGGGCCCTGGGATATGAGGTCGTGTTCGTCTCGGCGGACGCAGAGGGCGCGCCGCGCCGGTACGGCAATGCGATCCTGACGCGGCTGCCGATCGTGGAGCAGGCCACGACGCGGCTGGAGCCGATGGACGATTACCGCACGGCCGTCCGGATTCGCGTCAGAGCGGGCGGCAAGCTGATCGATGTGGTCAACACGCATCTGCATCACACGCCGGAGGGCGGCGCGATCCGGCAGCGGCAGATCGAGACCTTGATGACCTGGCTGGGCGACACCGGACAGCCCCTGATCCTGATGGGCGATCTGAACGCCAGCCTGACCAATCCCGAGATGGCCCGGCTGCAGCCACCCCGCTTCGCCTCGGTGCTGCCGACGGTGCATCCGGATCAGGCGACACGGACGACGCTCAATCCCGCCTATGGCCACCGGCTGGACCAGATCGATCACATCCTGGTCGAGCAGCGGCACTTCGAGCCGGTCACGGCCGCGATCGTCGGCGATGAGGCCCGCGAGGGCGTATGGCCGTCGGACCATTTCGCCGTCGTCGGCACCGTGCGGATGCGGTCAGAGGGCTAGGCCCCCAGCCGATGGTCGGCATGGAGGCCAGCACCGGCCGCTATCGCGTCATCCGGTAGGCGACAGCCTGCGCCCGGCCATCACACTTCCCCCGATGGTCAGCGCCGTCAGGGTCAGGATCGCGGCGGCCGGGGCCAGTGTCTCGCTCAGGCCGTCGACGACCGGGCCCATCAGCGGTCCCAGCGCCCAGAGCAGAACGCTGGCGGCGATGGTCCAGGGCAGGAGGGCGGCGATGGTCGCCACGACGCGACGTCGTGCGATCCCCGCCGCCACCTGGGCCTCGAATGCCAGGTCCCGGCGCGGTGGCGTCTGGTCCGCGAAGAAGGCGGACAGGGTGCTGTCGGGATTTGTGTCAGGCGTCATGCGGCTCTCCTGTCAGGGCGGCCAGCAACCGCGCCCGACCCCGGGTGACATGGGACTTCACCGTGCCGAGCGGAAGCCCCAGAATTCCGGCCGCTTCCGGATGAGAGAAACCATCGGCCAGACACAGGGCGACGCAGGCCCTCTGGTCGGGCGGCAGGGCCGCCATGGAGGCTTCCAGCGCCATCCGGTCCTCGGCCGAGACCCCGGACGAGGGCTCCGACGCCTCCAGCCAGGCCCGGTCCCTCGCCCGGCCACGCAGGCCCGAGCGAAGGGCGTCCTGGGCCTTCTTCCAGGCGATGCCGAACAACCAGGGCCGGAAGCCGGCCGGATCCTGAAGCCGGGCCAGCGACGCCCAGGCAGCGACGAAGGTGTCCTGGGCCACGTCGTCGGCCAGATCGAACCCGCCCAGCGTCCGGCGCAGAAAGGCCCGCAGCGGTGCCTGGTGCGCTGCGACCAGCCGGGCGAAGGCGGGGTCCGACCCCGCCCTCGCGGCCGCCACCAGGGCGGCGTCCATCGTCCCCTGCCCCACGCCGCCGCATCAGCCCTTGGGACGCTTGCCGAAGATCAGCGTCACACCGGTGGCGGCCGCGAGCGCGCCCATCACGAAGGCCACGATCAGGAAGGCGTCACCGGCGTCATACATGTTCGAATAGGCGGCATAGCCGAAGCCGGCGGCCAGGATGGTGAAGAGCACGAGCGAGAACAGGCTGCCGTTGCGGCCGCCGCTCGGCGAACCATAGGCGCGGCTCTCGGTCTCGGCGTCTATGGGGCGTTCCAGCACTCTGAGCAGGGCCTCGGGCGGCTGTTCGCCCTTCTGGGCATAGGTCTCGATCAGCTTCAGCGTGGCGCGCTGGCGGCGGTAGTTGAGCAGGCTCGAAAACCCGATGGACACGAACCACGCCAGAGGAAACAGCAGCCACCAATAGGATCGGAAAAGGTCTTCCATCGTTCTTACCCGGTCTGCGCGCCGGCCCATCGCCCGCGCTTTCGATCCCTGGTCGTCGCCGACCGCCCCAATGGATGCACGGCCGCAAAGAAAATGCGAAGCTGTCCGTCGAACCCCAGCCGGAGCCTGCCATGAGCCACGTCACCTATCGCATCGTCGAGCACGATGGAGGCTGGGCCTACAAGGTCGGCGACACCTTTTCGGAGACCTTTGCCAGCCACGACGGGGCCAAGGCCGCCGCCGTGCGGGCCAGCCGAGAGCAACGGGTGGCAGACCAGACGGCGTGGATCGAGTTCGAGAACACCGACGGCGAATGGGTCACCGAACGGGCCGACGGCCACGACCGGCCCGACACCGAAGTCCAGGGCTAGGCCTCGAAAGCGGCGGCGTAGATCTCGGGCTTGAAGCCGACGAGGGTGCGGTCGCCGAGGTCCAGCACCGGCCGCTTGATCATCGAGGGCTGGGCCAGCATCAGGGCGATGGCCCTGTCGGCGGTCAGGTCGGTGCGATCGGCCTCGGGCAGGGCGCGAAAGGTCGTGCCGGCGCGGTTCAGCACGGTTTCCCAGCCGTGGGTGGCGACCCAGGCCTGAAGCGTCGCGCGGTCGATGCCGGCCTTCTTGTAGTCGTGAAAGGCATAGGCGCGGCCGTTCTGGTCCAGCCAGGTCCGGGCCTTCTTGACCGTGTCGCAGTTGGGGATGCCGTAGAGGGTCGGTGTCATGAAACCGAGATAGTGCGCGGCGACGACGCGCGGCAAGGGGCGAGGCATCCGACGCCGTGTTTCCCGGAGACCGAATGATGATGCGCCGCCTGTCCCTGATCGCCCTTGTTGCCCTGGCCGCCTGTTCGCAGGCCGAGCCGGAACCGGCCGCCAAGGCCCTGGCCGAGTCGCCGGCCGCGCCCGCCGAGATCCCGGAGGCGACCAGGGGCTTTGCCGAGGGCGTGCGGATCGCCTGGGAGAACGGCGCGGCCGTGACGCCGGAAGAGACGATCCAGCTGATCGGGCTGAACGGGCCGGAGGGGGCCATGGCGGCTCTGGAGGCCGGGACGCCCGGCTCGCGCTGGACGACCGTGTTGGCCGGGATCGCCTCGGCCCAGCCGACCTGGCTGAACGTGGCCGCCGCCCTGGAGCCGGGCACCTCGGGCGAGCGGGCCACGGAGCTGGACACCGCCCTGAAGGCAGCGCTGGCGACCGACCCGGCGGCGACGCTGCGGGTGCTGGAGGTCGCGCGGCAGAGGCTGTCACCGGCGGCGGTGTGCGCGGGCGATGCGCGGACGACGGGCCTGCTGAAGCCGGCGGTCGAGACGGTCGTCGATCCGGCGCTGGAGGCCAAGAAGGCCGCGTGCCTGGAGGCGATGGGGTAACGTCGGCCATGCGTCATCGTCCTCGCGCCGTATTCGGTCGCGAGGAGGTCGGAGAAGCGGCGGAGCCGGGGCGATCTCGCCCGGGACCGGGGCGGGGCCGTCGCCGGCGTCCGCCCTGTGTGTGAGTTTCGGCGGGGTCGTCTCGGCTCCGCTCGATCGGTTTCGGTTTTCGCAAGCTGCGCGGTCGCGGGAAGCTCCTAGCCGGGAGCGGAGGGGCCTCTTACCCGCCGCCTTGGTTCCACCCGGTTCGTCCTGACGCCGCCTCTTAAGCCCACGACGGGCGCCGACCCCCAGAGAGCCGACGGACCCCGGGGGCTTTTGTTCCCCGGGCAATCCCGCGATCGATCCCGCCGCGCGTCCGGGTCCTGGGCCCAGGACGCCTTCCCCATCGCGACGGGACGGGGTCGATTGTAGGGGGGCTGGATATGCGGGCGAGTTTAAATCGTCTCAATCGACACGGGTGTTGGATTCGTTGGGAGAATCCGGGCGAGTTTGGATGATTGGGAAAAACAGCGTGCCTTTCTCCCTCCCCTTTATGGGGAGGGTGGTCGGATCGCAGCGACGATCGGGTGGGGTCCGGACGTGCGGAGTGCGCTGTCCCTTTCGGACCCCACCCTGGCTCCCCCCGGGTCAAGCCCGGGGTCCGCCGTCCCTCCCCATAAAGGGGAGGGAGAAAGCAAAGAGGTGCCAGCCCCGCCGACGCCGTCTCCACCCCCGGCCCGTCGGCGAACACCCGCTCGGCCGTCGGCGAGCGGAGGCGGTTGCGGGAGCAGAGGAAGAGGAGGTTGGTCAGAACTCGAAGAACTCGTCGTCGAGCTTTTTGACGTGCAGGGTCTCTTCGATCCGGCAGCCAACTCCATGGTCGATCATGAGCCGGGTCAACCGAGCCCCATCGATGAGTACAATCCTCTTGCTCAAGCCTTCCACAGTCTTGATCGCTGCGGGAGTGAAGCTGGACGTTGTAACGAAAAGGCCTTTGCCAGCCTTGAACTGGTCCAATGCACCGAAAAAGTCGCGGATTTCGCCCGGACCTACCGAGTTGTGATCCGCATAGCGCTTGGCTTGAACGTAAATGCGGTCGAGACCCAAGGTGTCCTCGTCGATAACGCCGTCGACGCCGCCATCCCCACTCCGTCCCAACGCGCGTCCTGCTCTGGCGAGAGAGCCTCCATAACCCATCGCGATCAGTAGCTGGACCACCACGCGCTCAAAAAATGCGGGCGGAGCAGCCTGAATTCGCGCGAGCAACTCTACGCCAAGGTCTGCCTCTAGCGTATCGCGCGCCTGTCTCATGACCTCATCGGGGGTAAGCGAGATCGATGGGTCTTGCGCATCCTGTTCAGGTGCTTGGTCTTCAGAAGGGAACCGGAAGGCCTCAAACTCCTGAAACCGACGAAGGTATGGAATATCGATCCGCTCAGGGGGTGCGGCTAGAACGCTGCGCCCTTGCTCAGTGACTACGAAGTGACTGCGTCTTGTGAGCTCGATGAGACCGGCCTTGCCGAGGTAGCTCTTTGCCCAGTGTGTGCGGTTCGCGAATGTTGTCTGCTTGCCAGATGGAAGAAGCTCCGCTCTCTCATCCGGCGAAAGGTGGTACTCGGCCGCGAGCTGTTCGATCACAGCCTGGATGCTCACCTCTCCCTCGGAGGCTTTCCGGAGAACTGGAAGCATCAATGTTTGAAAGTCGGGAATGGCCAAGCGCGCGATCCTTACAACGGAATGTTATCGTGCTTCTTCCACGGATTGCTCTGCACCTTCCCCTTCAGCGTCCGTAGCGCCTTGATCAGGCGGCGGCGTGTGCCGTGCGGCATGATCACGTCGTCGATGTAGCCGAGGCCGGCGGCGACGAAGGGGTTGGCGAAGCGGTCCTTGTATTCGGCCTCGCGGGCGGCCAGCGCTTCGGGGTCGCCGGCTTCCTTGCGGAAGATGATCTCGACCGCGCCCTTGGCGCCCATGACGGCGATCTCGGCCGAGGGCCAGGCGTAGTTGACGTCGCCGCGCAGGTGTTTGGAGCTCATGACGTCATAGGCGCCGCCGTAGGCCTTTCGCGTGATGACGGTCAGCTTGGGCACCGTGGCCTCGGCATAGGCGAACAGCAGCTTGGCGCCGTGCTTGATCAGGCCGCCGTATTCCTGGCGCGTGCCGGGCATGAAGCCGGGCACGTCGACGAAGGTCACCAGAGGAATGCCGAAGGCGTCGCAGAAGCGCACGAAGCGGGCGGCCTTGCGGCTGGAGTCGATGTCCAGAACGCCCGCCAGCACCTGGGGCTGGTTGGCGACGATGCCGACGGGCTGGCCGTCCAGCCGGCCGAAGCCGCAGACGATGTTCTTCGCGAAATCCGCGCCGATCTCGAAGAAGTCGGCCTCGTCGACCGTCTTCAGGATCAGTTCCTTGATGTCATAGGGCTGGTTCGGATTGGCCGGAACGAGGGTATCGAGGCTGGCATCGTCGCGCTCGGGGTCGTCGTAGCTGTCGCGCACCGGGGGCTTTTCGCGGTTGGACAGGGGCAGGAAGCCGATCAGGCGGCGCACCTCCATCAGGGCCTCGATGTCGTTCTCGAAGGCCCCGTCGGCGACGCCGGACTTGCCCGCATGGACGCGCGCGCCGCCCAGGTCCTCGTGGCTGACGACCTCGTTGGTGACCGTCTTCACCACGTCCGGGCCGGTCACGTACATGTAGGAGGTGTCCTTCACCATGAAGATGAAGTCGGTGATGGCCGGGGAATAGACGTCGCCACCCGCGCAGGGGCCCATGATGACGCTGATCTGGGGGATGACGCCGCTGGCCAGGGTGTTCTGGAGGAAGATGTCGGCGTAGCCCGCCAGGCTCTCAACCCCCTCCTGGATGCGGGCGCCGCCGGCGTCATACAGGCCGATGATGGGGGCGCCGTTCGTCAGCGCCATGCCCATCAGCTTGACGATCTTGGCCGCGTGGGCGCCCGAAAGAGAGCCGCCGAAGACGGTGAAATCCTTGGAGAAGACATAAACCAGACGGCCGCCGATGGTGCCCCGGCCCGTGACCACGCCGTCGCCGGGGACGCGTTGCTTCTCCATGCCGAACTGATGCGACCGATGCTCCACGAACATGTCGGTCTCTTCAAAGCTGCCCTCGTCCAGCAGGACCTCGATGCGTTCGCGCGCGGTCAGCTTGCCCTTGGCGTGCTGGGCGGCGATGCGGGCCTCCCCTCCCCCCAGACGGGCGGCGGCGCGGCGGGCTTCGAGCTGTTCGAGAATGGCTTGCATGGGCGACGGTCTCCTTGGGGCGAGGGTTAAGGAGACGCGCGCCGGGTGGCAAGGCTGTGGGGCAAGGCCGGGAGGCTCAGCCGTCGGTGCCCGGTGGGGTGGGAGCCGTCATCGCCGCGAGCCGCTGCAGCTCGGCCACATGGGCGGCGAAGGCCTTGCGGCCCGAGGGGGTCAGGGCGATCCAGGTCCGTTGACGGCCGTTCTCGGCCACCTTGGTCAGGGTGACGTGGCCGGCCTCCTCCAGCTGCTTGAGGTGCTTGGACATGACCGAGTCCGAGACCTTGATGGCGTCGCGCAGCATGGCGAACTCGGCGCTGTCGACGCTGGAGAGGATGGCGCAGATCTGCAGCCGGCCGGGGGCGTGGATGACCGGATCGAAGGCGGGCGCGGTCACCGCGGCTCCTCGGCCAACTCCTTGCGATAGACCCGCATCCACCAGCGGCCGAAGGCGAAGGTGACAATGAAGACCAGACCGCCGCTGAGGAGGGGCGATCACCAGGGCCCGCCAAAGGATCGCGTCCAGATGGACAGGCCCAGACAGCCGATCAGGATGACCCACATCAGGACGACCCCGGCCCTCGCCCGACGGGGAACCCAGGCGTTGATCCACCAGCCGAAGCGATTGCGCCACCAGCTGCCCATCCAGAACACGACGCCCACCGAGGCCAGGGTCACCAGGGCCGGCGAGACCTCTTCATAGCCGAGACCGACGTACAGGGCCGCGATCAAGGTGCCGAACAGGATGTCCCAGCCGATCGGATAATCGACGTTCCGGCCAAGCTCGGCCTTCGCCTCGCGGATCGAGGCCAGCGCCTCGTCAGGGCTCATGTCTTGCGGCATCCGTGACCTCACTTTCCAGACTGGAAAGCTAGCGGCGACTTTCCGGTTTGGAAAGTGAAAACTTTCTAATGTGGAAAGTGACGACCGCCTATTTGCGCAGCAGATGGTCGCGGGCGGCGTTGAGGCGGGCGGCCAGACCCTCGGTGCCGCCCTGATCGGGATGGGCGCGGGCCATCAGACGACGCCAGGCGGCGGTGATGTCCTGGGCCGTCGCCTCGGCCGAGACGCCCAGGATGGCGCGGGCCTCGGCATCCGACAGGCCCTCGGCGCGCGGCGGGACCGTGCGGATGCGCGACGCCACCGTCAGCCACAGGGCGGCGGCGCACAGGCCGGCGCCCGTGATCCAGACGCCACGCGACAGGGCCAGAAGTCCCCCGGCCAGAAGGGCAGCGGAAATCAGGGTGGCGGCGACCCGCCACTGGCCCCGGCGAGGCCCCTCGGTCTGGCGGCCCAGACGGATCAGCGCCCAGACGACCACGCCCGCCAGGACGAGCGAGATCAGGACCATGGGGTCATCCGGTCAGGCGGCGGCGTCAAGCGCGGGCAGGCTGACGTCCTCAAGACCCAGGGCCTGCATGAGGTTGCGCATCTCCTGACGGGCCGCGATGTGGGCCAGGGACACGGCGACCGGGCGCACCTCGTTGGACAGGTCCGCGACCGTCAGGCCGAAGGGAAAGAGCTCGCGGTAGATGACCCGATCGCGCAGGCCGGGCCCGACGCGGAAACCGACGCGCTTGGCGAGTTTCAGCATGCGCTCTTCCAGACGCTTGCGGTTGCGGGCCTCGGCGACGGCGAGGCGGTTTGTGACCACGACCCAGTCGATGGCGGCGTGACGGCCTTCCTTGATGGCGCGGTGCTTCCTCGCCTCCCACACGCTCTCGGAATAGGTCGAGGGCTTGAGAAGCTCCAGCGTGACGGGATCGACCGTGCCCAGCATGTCGAAGTCGACGAAGCTGTCGTTCATCGGCGTCACGATCTGGTCGGCGCAGGCGTGGGCGGCGCGCGACAGGGGGGTGTCGCCGCCGGGGGTGTCGATCAGGATGACCTCGGCGCCCGAACCCCTGGCCTCCTCGAAGGCGGCCTCGAAGCGGGCAATCTGCTCGGCCTCGTCGGCCCGGGCCAGGGCCTTGCCGTCGCCGAGATCCGGCTCGGACGGCATGGGCAGGGTGACGCCGTTGGCGGCGGTCCAGGCGATGCGATGGGCGAAGAAGTGGCTCATCGACCGCTGACGCAGGTCCAGGTCCAGGACGGCGACCCGGCGACCCGCATGCAGCAGACCGCAAGCGATGTGGATGGCGAGCGTGGACTTGCCCGCCCCGCCCTTTTCGTTGCCGACGACGATGACCTGAGGCTGCGTCATGACCCGTTCCGTTGCGGCCGACTCACTGCCCCGGCCAAGCGTCGACAGACTCGCCAGCGGCGAGGCGATCGTCAACGAAAGGTTCAATGAAACCTGTGGGGCGCTGAGGCTTGCTGCCCGGGCGAAGGACTACCCCCGACGCAGGCACCCCAGCTGGGCCGCATCGGCGGCGCGACAGACCGCGCGGGCGGCATCGGCGGGGGCCTCGACCCGGAGCCGGGTCAGGGTGCGGCCGTCCACGGTCACAGCCTCGAACGCGGGGGTCAGGGCCGCGACGGCACCGCCGGCGGCGGCGATGCGGCTCCAGGCGTCGCGAGCGGCAGCCGGGCTGGAGAAGGCCCCGAGCTGAAGGGTTTCGGCCACGGCCGCAGGGCGAAGCTCGTGCGTCGCGCGGGTGACTTCCTGCACCACCGCGCGGGTGACGGCGGGCGCGGCGGCCTCGACCACGGCCGGGGCGGCGCGTTCGACGGCACCGCGCAAGCCCGCGTCCCGGGCGTCCCACAGGGCGTGGGGATCCATGACCTCGACGCGAAGCGCGCCGGGCTGGGCGACCTGCTCGGCCGTGACGAAGGCGGGACGCAAGCCGGCCTCGGCCGCGGTCGCCGGGGCGTCGCCGTCGAGCGGGATCTCCGCGATCGAACGGGCCAGGTTCTCGAACCGGTTGGGATCGCTCTCGACGAAGCCGCACGAGCCTGTCGAGAGGCCAAGAAGGCCGATCAGCACTGGACGGAGCATTCTGCTGGGCGTCATAAGGCCACCCTTAGCCGAGGACCTCTCAAGGCCCGGCGAACGAACACGCTTAAGTCGCAGGGTTAATCCGGTAAGCATGAACGATCACCCTGCCCTGCCTGTCGCGCGAACCGTCGCGGGATTGCGCGAAACCGTCCGGGGCTGGCGGCGGCAGGGACTGGGCCTGGCCTTTGTGCCGACGATGGGCGCGCTGCACGAAGGCCACCTGACCCTGGTGCGGGAGGCGGTGCGCCGGGCCGACCGGGTGGTGGCCAGCGTCTTCGTCAATCCGACCCAGTTCGCCGCGCACGAGGACCTGGGCACCTATCCCCGTCGCGAGGCACAGGACGCCGAGCTTCTGGCGGGCGCGGGCTGTCACCTGCTGTTCGCCCCGACGGTGGAGGAGATGTACCCCGACGGCTTCACGACAGCGGTGAGCGTGGGCGGGCCGTCGCAGGGACTTGAGACGGACTTCCGTCCGCATTTCTTCGGCGGGGTGGCCGTGGTGGTGGCCAAGCTGCTGAACCAGGTGCAGGCCGACGTCGCCGTGTTCGGGGAGAAGGATTACCAGCAGCTGCTGGTCGTCCGCCGCATGGCGAGGGACCTCGACATCCCGACCGAGATCGTGGGCTCGCCGACCGAGCGGGACGGGCACGGTTTGGCCCTGTCGTCACGCAACGCCTACCTGTCCGAGGCTGAACTGGCGATCGCGCGGCGGCTGAACGGGGTTCTGGCCGAGGCAGCGGTCAAGGCCGCAGACCGGCGTCCGCTCGCGGCGGTGGAGCGCGACGCCTACGCCGACCTGCTGAAGGCCGGGTTCGAGCGGGTCGACTACGTCGCCGTGCGCCGGGCCGAGGATCTGGCGGCGTTCGCCGACGGGGTCGCTGACGCGCCGGCGCGTATCCTGGCCGCCGCCTGGCTGGGCAAGACGCGCCTGATCGACAACATGGCTGTCTAGGGAGTGGCGAGTGATTGGTGGCTAGTGGCTGTTGATTTGCCGCGTCGCCATGGGGGAGGCATTGGCCTGAACCCACTAGCCACTAGCCACTAGCCAACGCTTTCAGCCTCGGCTTCACCATCGGAATGGTGAGCATGGTCGAACCCACGGCCATGAGCAGCAGCGCCGTGAAGGCCGTGTTGGTGATGATCCCCTTGTCCAGCAGGATGTTGGCGAAGATGATCATGATCAGGGCCTTGGTCTGGAGCAGCCAGCCGATCACGGCCGCCTCTCCCCTGGGCCACTTGAGGATCCGTCCGGCGAGGTGGACGCCCGCGAGCTTGCCGCTGACCGCGGCGACCAGCAGCAGCGCGGCCGCACCGAAGACCATGAGCCCGCCCATGTCCCATTGGGTGCGCAGGCCCGTCGACAGGAAGAAGACCGGCATGATGGTCATCAGGACGATGTGACGGAAGCTGTCCATCTGCTTCTCGTCGAACAGGTTCCGGTCCAGAACGACACCGGCGAGGAAGGCCCCCACCATGTAGTGAAGCCCGGCCCAGTCGGCGACGAAGCCGATCGCTGCCAGCCAGATCAGGCCGATGTACCAACGGTCCCGCTCCGGGACCCGGTGCATCAGGGCACGCACTGCGATGGACGCGATCGGGAAGCCGACCAGGAACACGGCCTGACGGCCCAGTCGGTCCCAGTCCAGAATGATCAGCGCCAAGACTCCCCAGATGGCGATGTCGTCCAGGCTGGCGTAGCGGAGCACGCGCTGGCCGAGGTCCTTCCTGAGGATGCCCAGCTTGTCGAGGAACAGCACCAGGATCGGCAGGGCGGTGACCGCACACGCCATGCCCATGCCCGCCAGCACCTGCCAAGTCTGGCCGCGCTCGCCGACCCAGCCCGGAGACTGCAGCAGGATGGCGGCCGCCACGCAGCCGAACAGAAGCGGCGTCACGAGCGCCAGCCCGGCGGTCACGCCAGTCTCGACCCGATTGGTCCAGGCGGCTTTCAGGTCCAGCTCGATACCTGCCAGCCAGACGAAGATCATCACCGCCCACCAGGCTACGCCGTTCAGCGACTGGTTCACTTCCGGCCGGAACACGAAGGCGTAGTAATCCGGGAAGACGGCCCCCAGAACGCCCGGCCCCAGCAGGATGCCGCCGATGATCTGGACGACCACCAGAGGGGCGTAATGCTCGGTCCTGAACAGCCTCCAGACCAGATACGGCACGCTGAAGATGATCAGCATGGCGATCAGGAAGATCTCGGTCGTGTTCATGGGCGGGCCGGACATGGAGAAGCAGTCTAGGCGATTCTCGTCACGCTTGACCCTCGGGGCGAACTCCCCTCCCCTGCTCGCGGGATGAGGGGGAATTCGAACATGAAACGTATGATGACGGCGCGCGCCTGCGCCGGTAGCGCGGTGGTGGTCGCGGCCTGCGACGGACAAATGACCACCACGGTCAGCAGTACGGCCGACGCCGGAGCCACGCCGATGGTGCTGGCCACGAGCGACATAGAGGCCGGGCGGTACCTGGTGCTGGTCGGCGGCTGCAACGACTGCCACACCCCGCAGTACGCCATGACCAACGGGGCCCAGCCCCCGGAAGCGGAGTGGCTGAAAGGGTCCACCGAGGGACACACGGGTCCCTGGGGCACGACCTACGGCAAGAACCTGCGTCTGACGACGCAGCGGCTGAGCGAGGATCAGTGGGTGGAACTGCTGGCCACCGGGTCCAGCCTGCCGCCCATGCCATGGCCGAGCGTTAGGGCCATGTCGGACGCCGACAAGCGCGCCATCTATCGCTACATTCGCCAACTGCCCGGCGAGGCTGGCGAACAGGCCCCGGCACCTCTTCCGCCGGGCGTGACCCCGCCGCCTCCAGCCCCGCCCGCAGGGACCGCCCCGGCGGCCTGACGCCTCAGGCGATCGCGCCCACGCAGCCTTCGGCGTCGCCGGGGGTGAGCTGGGCGTCGGTCAGGGCCAGAGTCCAGCCGTGGTGGGTGTTCAGACCCCAGCGACGGGCACCACCGCCGTCGCCGGCGTCTCCGCCCGCCGTGACGATCACGCTGCGACCCTTGGGCAAGGCGGCCGGATCGATCTTGCCGACCGCCAGCGAACTGGGCTGACCGCCCGCCTGGCCGAAGCCATCGAAGACGCTGAGGCTGGACCAGTCGCGGCGCAGACCCACCCACCAGGGGTCGTCTGTGTTCACGGCCAGAACCGCCACGCCCTTGCCCTCGGCAGCGAAGGCGAGCGCGGCCTGTGCGTCGCGGACCATGCGGATCGTCGCCGCAGAGCCGAAGCGGTGGCGGGCTCCGTCGAAGGCCCGGGTCGGATCGACGGGGGCCCAGACCTGGACCTGAAGCTTGCCCTGCTGGGCCAGACCCCAGCCGACGATCTCGCGCCAGAGACCTTCGACGGCCGTGGCATTGTCGGGTTCAACCTTCGCCAGAACTCGCGAGAGAACGGTCTGCTCGCGGTCCGGGCGCAGCTTGGTGTGGGGGCCATGCGGCGCATCCTTGGCCAGACCGACCTTGGCGGCGATGGCCAGACGCTTCTGGAACAGGGCCAGCATCTCGTCGTCGATCAGGTCGATCTCGTGACGAAGCGCGGCGAGCGCCATCTGCTCGGGCGACAGGTCCTCAGGGTTCATTTCGGGCCAGACTTGCTGGAGGTTCGATTTCGACATGGGGTGAAGGCTTTCAACGGGTGCATTTCGACAGGAGGGGTGCGTGGGTGCGCCGCCGCCCTGGTCCAGGGCGGTCGCCGGCGAGGCTGTCAGGTGCGGGAAGCGCGCCTGGCCTCAGCCGGCGTATCGAAAGCCGTAAAAGCGATAGCCGAGATAAAACGAGCCGGCCGCGCGCGAACGGGGCGAAAGGGTCGAGAGGAAAGCGCGCGCAGACATGATCAGGCTCGGTTTTCGGGCCAGCAGCGGCCCTTATCCCCTTAAGACACGCAAGGATCGTGCGTCGTCAACCCGGTTCGCGCGCCAGGAGGACAAACCGCGTGCGGTTCGTGTCTGAATCCTGGACGTCGTTGCGAAGAATCGACAGGCCGTAGACCTCGGCGGCGGCGACCGGAGCCAGGGCGGCGCGGGTCCGGTCTCCGAGGTCGGCCACCTCGCGCGCCGCGCCGGCCGTATCGAAGGCCTCGACGATCTGAAGGCCGAGGGCCGAGATCTTGCCCGTGCATTGGCGCAGAGCCACCGGATGGCTGTGAACCGTCTTCAGATCTGCCAGCTCGGCCCCAGGGTTCGCCATGAGGGCGATCTGGATCTTGCGCCAGACCTCGGCGACGACCGGCAGGCCCGACTGGGCCACGAGGGTGGCGGCGGGCTCGACGACCCCGATCGTTGAGTTCTCGACCGGAATGAGGGCGCAGTCGCAGGCCCCCGTTTTTACGGCGTCGATGGCCTCGGCGAACGTCTCGAACGGGACGGGCTCGTCCCAGGGGCGCAGTTCAATGCAGGCCTCGTGGCTAAAGGCCCCCGGCGCGCCCTGAAAGGCGGTTCGTCCCGCCCCAGCGTCGTCGGCCGGTCGGCCGATGCCGCCCGTGGTCACGCGGCCGCCGAGCGCGCCAGACGACCGGTCTTCAGCCGCTCGGCGATCAGGAAGGCCAGTTCCAGAGCCTGGTCGGCGTTCAGACGCGGGTCGCAGTGGGTGTGGTAGCGGCTGGACAGGTCGTCCTCGGTCACGGCCTGGGCCCCGCCGATGCATTCGGTGACGTTCTGGCCAGTCATCTCCAGGTGGACACCACCGGGATGCACTCCTTCCGCCTCCGCCACGTCGATGAAGCCCTTCACCTCGCCGATAATGCGGTCGAATGGCCGGGTCTTGTAGCCGCTCTGGGCCATCAGGGTGTTGCCGTGCATCGGGTCGATCGACCAGATCACGCGCTTTCCATGGGATTTGACCGCCTTCATCAGGCGCGGCAGGCGTTCATGCACCTTGTCGTGACCGAAGCGGCCGATCAGCGTCAGCCGGCCGGGCGTGTTGTCGGGGTTCAGCGCATCGATCAGCGGCAGGAGGTCGTCCGGCTCCATGGTCGGGCCGCACTTCACGCCGATGGGATTGCGGATACCGCGCATGAACTCGACGTGGGCGCCGTCCAGCTGGCGCGTGCGCTCGCCGATCCACAGCATGTGGGCCGAGGTGTCGAACCACTCGCCCGACGCTCCGTCCAGACGGGTCAGGGCGCTCTCAACGTTCAGCAGGAGGGCCTCGTGGGAGGTGAAGACTTCCACTCGCGACAGGTCCGGATGGGTCTCCGGCGTGACGCCGACGGCCTCCATGAAGGCCAGCGCCTCGGCGATCTTGTCGGCCAGTTCGCGATACTGGGCCCCTACTCCGCTGTCGGCGAAGCCCTGGGTCCAGCGGTGGATGTTGTAGAGGTCCGCGTAGCCGCCGCCGGCGAAGGCGCGCAGCAGGTTCAGCGTCGAGGCCGACTGGTTGTAGGCCTTCAGCAGACGCTGGGGATCGGGAATGCGCTCGTCCGGCGTGAAGGCCGAGCCGTTGATGTTGTCGCCGCGATAGCTGGGCAGCGTCACGCCGTCGATCGTCTCGGTGGGGGCCGAGCGCGGCTTGGCGAACTGGCCGGCGATGCGGCCGACCTTCACCACGGGCTTGCGGCCCGCAAACGTCAGGACCACGGCCATCTGCAGCAGCAGGCGGAAGGTATCTCGGATGTTGTCGGTCGAGAACTCCTTGAAGCTCTCGGCGCAGTCGCCGCCCTGCAACAAGAAGGCCTCGCCGGCCTCGACCTGGGCCAGGCGATCCTTGAGCCGACGTGCCTCGCCCGCGAAGACCAGGGGCGGAAGCGCCCGTAGCTCGTCCTCGACGGCCGTCAGGGCGTGCGGGTCCGGATAGTCCGCCGGCATGTGCAGGGCGGCCTTGGTTCTCCAGCTCTCGGGGGTCCAGCGCGTACTCATGGCCCTAGGATAGGCTTCTCGCGCCTGCGAAACAATGAACTCGGCGCCGCGTCAGCCGGCGTTCGTTTCGGACGTCTGCTTGACCTTCAGCGTCACCAGCTCCTCGGCCATGGTCGGGTGGACGGCGCAGGTGGCGTCCCACTGGGCCTTGGTCAGGCCGGCCTTCACGGCGATGGCCGCCAGCTGGATCATCTCCGGGGCCTCAGGGCCTACGATGTGAACGCCGACGACGCGGTTGGATTTGGCATCGACCACCAGCTTCATCAGCATGCGCTCATCCGAGCCGGTGAATGCGTACTTCATGGGCCGGAAGCGGGTGACGTAGACATCGACCTCGCCAGAGAAGGCGCGGCGGGCTTCCGCCTCGGTCAGGCCGACCACGCCGACCGGCGGCTGGCTGAAGACGGCCGTGGCGACGGCCTCGTAGTCAAAGCTCTGCGGATTGTCGCGATAGACGGTCTCGTGGAAGGCCACGGCCTCGCGGATGGCGACGGGCGTGAGGTTCATCCGGTCGGTGACGTCGCCGATCGCCCAGATGCTGTCGACATTGGTTTTCGAGAAGGCATCGACCTTGATCGCGCCCTTCTCGTTCAGCTCGACCCCGGCCGTCTCGAGCCCCAGACCCTTGACGTAGGGTTCGCGTCCGGTGGCGAACATGACGACGTCGGTTTCCAGCTCCATGCCGTTCTCGAGCACATTGAGCAGGCCCGTTTCGGTCTTGCGGATTTCGGTATGCTGGCAGCCCAGGATGACCTTGATGCCCCGCTTCTCGATCTCGTTGGCGAGGTGGGAGCGGACATCGTCGTCAAAGCCGCGAAGGATGTTGGGCCCGCGATAGATCAGGGTCGTCTCAACACCGAGCCCGGCGAAGATCCCGGCGAACTCCACCGCGATGTAGCCACCGCCCGCGATCAGGATGCGTTTGGGCAACTCCGGCAGGTGGAAGGCCTCTTCCGAGCTGATGGCGTGTTCGATGCCAGGGATTTCCTGTGGCAGCCAGGGACGGCCGCCCGTCGCGATCAGGATGCGCTCGGCCGTCACGATCAGGTCACCGCCGTCCTCGCCCTTGCCTGCGATGGCGACGGTGTGGGCGTCCTTCAGAACCGCCCGGCCGTGGATCAGTTCGACCCCGGCCTTGCCGAGATTGGCCACATACAGGCCCGAAAGCCGCGCGATCTCGACGTCCTTGGTCTCGATGAACTTCGACCAGTCGAAGGCGGCGTCGATGGTCCAGCCGTAGCCCTCGGCGATGTGGAAGGCGTGGGCGAAATCGGACGCCATGACCATGAACTTCTTGGGCACGCAGCCCCGGATCACGCAGGTGCCGCCGACGCGGTGCTCCTCGGCCACGGCCACGCGCTTGCCCGACAGGGCAGTGAGGCGGGCCGCCCGCACCCCGCCGGAGCCTGCGCCGATGACGAAGAGGTCGTAGTCGTAGGTCGTCATGGCGGGCCCCGCGCTGTGTTCGAAAACAGCGTCTGAATAGTCTGAATCGTCTGAATTCGGTCCCGCCGCGAGCGCCCGGGAAGGGCCGGGATGTATGGAGTCCGGCGGTCTGCGGCAAGACGATCCGGCGCTGGCTTCGATCCGCAGCGACGCCGCGTTACAGGTGCGCCTGAAACCCGGGGCCGTGTCGGGGCGAAGACGTGGTCAGGGAATCGAACCAGCGTCGGCGCGGCGCGGTTGGTCTGGCGATCATCGGGGACGAGGGACAGGGACGCACGCGTGGAGCCGACGACCATCCTGATGATCGCCGTCCTGATGGGGATGGGCGCGGCGCTCTACACGTCGGTCGGCCATGCCGGGGCCTCGGCCTACCTCGCCATCATGGCCCTGTTCGCCGTCGAGCCGGAGGTGATGCGGCCCACGGCCCTGGTGCTGAATGTGCTGGTCGCCAGCTATGCGACGTTTCGGTACGTGCGCGCCGGGCGGTTCAACCTTTCCCTGCTGCTGCCCTTTGTGATCGTGGCCATTCCCTGCGCCTTCATCGCCGGGCGTTACCCGCTGCCGCCCGAGCTCTACCGGCCCGTGGTGGCGGCGGTGCTGCTTCTTGCGGCGCTGCGACTGTTGTGGCCCCGGCCGATCGCGGCGCTCGGCGAGCCTAGAGCGCCGCACACCGGCTTTCGCTTGCTGGCAGGCGGGGCGATCGGGACGCTGTCGGGACTGACCGGGACGGGCGGCGGCATCTTCTTGAGCCCGCTGATCTTGCTGATGGGATGGGAGACAGCCCAGAAGACGTCGGGGGTGGCGTCGGCCTTCATCCTGTGTGTGTCGATCTCCGGGCTGCTGGGCAGCCTGACCACCGTCGGGCGACTGCCGGCGGAGCTGCCGTGGTTCGTGCTGGCGGTGGCCATCGGGGCCGTGGTCGGGACCTTCATCGGCATTCAGCGGCTGAGCGGGCCGCGTCTGCTTCAGGCGTTGGGGGTCGTGCTGCTGATCGCCTCGGCCAAGCTGGTGTTCGGGTGAAACCCTAGGGCAGCAGCGTCCGCACGCCGCCGTCCTCGCCGATGATGGCCTCGTCGGCGAGGTCGAGGAAGAGGCCGTGCTCGACGACGCCGGTGATCAGCTTCAGGTCGTCGGCGAGGCGGACCGGATCATGGATGGCCTGGCATTTCGCGTCATAGATGACGTTGCCGCCGTCGGTGCGGACCACGCCACGGTCAGCCTGGCGCAGGCGGGCGGGCATGGCGATGTCGTGGTCAGCGAGCACGTCCATGATGCGGTTGGCCGTCGAGCGGTGACCGAAGGCAACGACCTCGATTGGCAGGGGGAAAGCCCCCAGCACCGGCACGACCTTGGCCGCATCGGCGATGACGATGCAGCGGTTGGACGCCTCCCACACCAGCTTCTCGCGCAGCAGGGCCGCACCGCCGCCCTTGATGAGGGCGAGACCCGGTCCGACCTCATCCGCGCCGTCGACGGTCAGGTCGATGCGGGAGACGTCGTCCAGCGCGGCGAGCGGCAGGCCGAGGTCGCGAGCGAGATCGGCCGTCCGCTCCGACGTCGGCACGCAGCGAAGGTCGGACAAATTGCGGGCCGCCAGCGCCTTGACGAACCAGGCGGCGGTCGAGCCGGTGCCAAGACCGACGACCATGCCGGGCTCCACACGAAGGGCGGCGGCCTCCCCGGCGAGGCGTTTCTGGATATCGCTCATCGATCCCTCTCCCAGAGGGAGAGGGCTTGAGCGCCCGAGAGCGAAGCGAGCGGATTTGCGCGAAAGGGTGAGGGGTTAGGGTACGAAGCGGTGAGGGCAGACCCCCTCACCCTTTCGCCTTGCGGATCGCTGCGCTCTCCGAGGCTCAAGCCCTCTCCCTCTGGGAGAGGGATCATTGTTTAGACTCCCTCTTCGCCTTGGCCTTCTCACGGAAGGCAGCGCCCCCGCCCTCCTTGGTGATCTGGCGGGCGCGGCCGAACGCGAGGGCGTCGGCGGGGACGTCCTTGGTGATGACGGAGCCGGAGCCCACGAGAGCGCCGGCCCCGATCGAGACCGGGGCGACCAGGGCTGAGTTCGAGCCGATGAAGGCCCCCTCACCCACTTCCGTGCGGGCCTTGTTGAAGCCGTCGTAGTTGCAGAAGATCGTCCCTGCACCGACGTTCGCGCCCGCGCCGACCGAGCCGTCGCCGAGATAGGCCAGGTGGTTGGCCTTGGCACCCTTGTCCATCCGCACCGCCTTCACTTCCACGAAGTTGCCGACCTTGACGTCTTCGCCCAGGTCCGCGCCGGGCCGCAAGCGGGCATAGGGGCCGACCTCGGCGCCGGAGCCGACCGTCGCGCCCTCAATGTGGGAGAAGCTGCGGATGCGAGCATTCGCGGCGATCCTTGCGCCCGGACCGAAGACGACGAAGGGCTCAATCACCGTGCCGGCCCCGACCTCGGTGTCCCAGGCGAAGTGGACGGTGTCGGGCGCGCTCATGGTCACGCCGGCGGCGAGGAAGGTCTCGCGCTGGACGGTCTGGAACAGGGCCTCGGCCTGGGCGAGTTCGGCCTGCGCGTTCACGCCCATGACGGCGTCCTCGCTGGCCATCACGGCGCGTGTCGGGGCCCCCTGCCCGCGCGCCAGGGCGACGACGTCGGTCAGATAGTATTCGCCCTTGGCGTTGTCGTTCGTGACCCGGCCCAGAAGCTGGAACAGCAGCCGCGAAGGCGCCGCCATGACGCCGGAGTTGCAGGTGGTCAGAGCCAGCACCTCGGGCGAGGCCTCCTTGGCCTCGGTGATCGCGGCCAGCGTGTCGCCGTCCATGACCAGGCGGCCGTAGGCACCGGGGTCTCGGGCCTCGAACCCGATGACGGTGACGCCGCCACCTCCGAAGACCGGGGCGATGTCTGCGGCGCGCAACAGGGGCACGTCGCCGTAGGTGACGACCACCTCTCCGTCGAAGTCGGCAAGCAGGGCCTCAGCAGCCCGCACGGCATGGCCGGTGCCGAGCGGCGGGTCCTGAACAGCAATGGCGGCGGCACCCAGCCGCTTCTCGACATGGGCACGGACCTCAGGCGAGTGATTGCCGACCACGACCACGATCCGCTCGCAGCCCAGACCCTCTGCGGCGTCGACGGCATGATCGAGCATGGCGCGGTGGCCGACGCGGTGCAGCACCTTGGGGACAGGCGACTTCATGCGCGTGCCCTGGCCGGCGGCGAGGATGATGGCGGCGCGTCTGGTCATGAATCGGTCCGGGTCAGCCTTCCTCGCCGTCTACAATGAGCGCATCGCCATTAGAACCGTCATCCTCGGGCTTGACCCGAGGATCGGACGCCGTGCAACGCAGGCGCATCGGGCGGAGGCGTGGTCGCGCCGTTCGGATCGACGGCGTGGCGGATGGTCCGATCCTCGGGTCAAGCCCGAGGATGACGAGGCAAGCGGATGATCGAACAGGACCTGATCGGCTGGACGATCGGCTTCGATCTGGACGGCACCCTGGTGGAGACTCACGAGGATCTGATCGGCACGCTGAACCGGATGCTGGCGACGAAGGGCCTGCCGGCCTGCCCGGTCGAGGGCGCGAGGGACCTGATTGGCGCAGGCGCAACCGCCCTGTTGGTGCATGGCTTCGTGCGCGCGGGGGCCTCGACCAAGGACGCCCGCGATCCGGCCCTGCTTGAGGCCTTCCTGGCCGACTACATCGCGCACATCGCCGACCATTCGCGACCCTTCGAGGGCGTGGTCGAGACGCTGGAACGACTGGCGGCACGCGGCGCTACCCTGGTGGTTGTGACCAACAAGCGGTCGGATCTGTCGGAGCTTCTGCTCGGCAAGATCGATCTGACCCGCCATTTCGCCGCCATCGTGGGACCCGATCGGGTCAGCGCGAGGAAGCCGGCGGGCGCGCACTTCATCGAGGCGGTGACCTCGGTCGGCGGCGATCCCGTCCGCGCCATCATGGTCGGGGACGCGGAACCCGACGTCGGCACAGCGCGGGATGCGGGCGTACCGGTCATCGGCGTCACCTTCGGCTACACGCCCACGCCGATGGAGAAGCTGGAGCCCGACGTGATCGTCGACGCCTTCGAGGATGTGGAGGAGGCCATCGATATGCTGGTGGTCGACCACTACGTCCTGAAGGCGATGGCGGTCTGAGGCCTCAGGCCGAGCCTGCCATGTAGTCGTAGACGTCGGCGGCGCGCGTCACCGTGATCGCGATACGATCGTCATGGATTTCGATCTGGCCACGCGCCACGGGGTGGTTGTTGGCCAGGATCCAGACCTCGTCCTGCTCGGTCGCGTCGAGCGGGATGACGGCGCCGCGACCCATTTTGAGCAGCTGGGCCATGGGCAGCACGGACCGGCCGAGCACGACGGAAAGCTCGACGTTGACGGCCTCGACCTGACTCATGATGACTCCGGGCGCACCGGAGGCAACGGGCGGCTGATCTTGCATTGGTGATCCTCAGGGGCACATTGGGCCGGTCATGCTTGCCGAGCCGTTAAGCGCCGCCCCCTCGAACCCATTGATTCGCCCCGACGGACGTTCCGTTGAATGGGTCGTCGCCTCCGGCCGCGTGGCCTATGTGGACGCCGTGGCCGAGATGGAGGGCCGGGTCGCCGCCATCGCCGCAGGAGACGCCGCCGAGCGGGTCTGGCTGATCGAGCATCCGCCGCTCTATACGGCCGGGGTCTCGGCCCGGGACGAGGACCTGCTGGTACCTGACAGGTTCCCGGTTCACCGGACAGGCCGCGGCGGCCAATTCACCTATCACGGCCCAGGCCAGCGGGTGGCCTATGTCATGCTGGACCTGAACCAGAGGGGCCGGGACGTGCGCGGCTTCGTGCGGGGGCTGGAAGACTGGATCGTCGGGGCGCTGGCCGAGTTCGGGGTCGAGGCGGGTGTGCGCGACGGGCGCGTCGGGGTCTGGGTGGAGCGCAAGGGGCCCGGCTGGAGCCGCGAGGACAAAATCGCCGCTATCGGGGTGAAGGTCCGCAAGTGGGTCAGCTTCCACGGCATCAGCCTGAACGTGGAACCCGAGCTTGATCACTTCGGCGGCATCGTGCCCTGCGGCATCGCCGAGCACGGAGTGACCAGCCTGGTCGACCTGGGCGTTCCCGTGACGATGGATGAAGCCGATGCGGCCCTGAAGGCCAGCTTCCGGCGGGTGTTCGGACCCGTCGAATAGATCCGCTGTCAGCGCTCAGGCGGCTTCCCCGCGTCCCTGAAGACTGGTCTCGAAGTCCATGAAGATGTCCATCAACTCTGGCGCGGTTAGCGCGGGCGAGTTGGGGCCGAACCGGAACTTCCAGAAGCTGACCACATGCTGGATGGCCCCCAGCTGCTCACCCAGTCGGTTGAACAGCGAGGGGGCCTTGAGCAGGAACTCCCGGAAGATCAGGGGATCACCGTCCTGGGTCAGGCCGGCATAGGCGGTGTCGTAGATCTGGAGCGTCTCGCGGGTGTCGGAACGGGCCTTGCGGATCAGCTTGCCCACCACGTCGCGGCCCCGGCTGATGTACTCCTTGGCGTCCTGGTCCATGGGGCCGATCGCCTTGATGCTGGCGACCTTTGTCATGACGTCGGCGAGGTCCTCGGACATGCTGCCCAGCGTCCACTTGAAGTAGAGGAAGCCCTTCCAGCAGAAGATTCCCTCGTCGTATTCCTCGGGACTGAGGCGCAGGACCTCGCCAAGAGCGTCCATCCGGTCGCCCGACGAGTTGGACAGGATCTTCGCGGCCATCCGGCCGACGGAGTTGGACGACGCCTTGGCTCCGCCCAGGCTGAGCTGAACCAGGGGGGTGATCTCGCCTTCCACGAACCGCAGCATCTTCTGCATGTCGCCCTCGCTGATCGCGAAATAACAGGCCGCCGGCGTGATCCCGCCGCGCCGAAGCTGTTCTCGCAACAGAAAGGGATCCAGCGAGGGCAGTTCGTCGATGAGCTTGAGCGTTCTGTAGTCGGGGTGATCGGGCGTTATGCCAAAGACCTCCTTCAAGATCGCCAGATGGTTGATCTGGTTGAAGAAGAAGTAGCGTCCCCCGGCCTTCAGCTCGCGGCTGTCGATTGGCAGCAAAATCTTGGTGCCGACCCGCCGCGAGCCCCGGAACAGGTCGGTCTCGTTGCGCCGCAGGCGGTGCTTGATCAACAGCGCCCGGTTCAGTCCCGGCGTCTGGAACACGGGTTGCTCGCGCCAGGCATCGGTATGGCCATGAAGCTTCGACACATGGGAAAGATTCAGCACGCGCGCGGTCGAGGCGGAGCGCTCGAGGAATTCCAGACTTCGAATGGCACGATCAGACATGCCGACCCACAAAACGCGAACGAGAGCCCCTGCCTTCAACCATGGGGAGCTTCCGGACCCTTAACGTTACCCCCTCGGCGCACAAAAACTTCTGCTCGCGCCCGGCTGTCCGCCGTCAGAGACCACGGAGATACGAGGTCCCGACCGCTCATCGTGGGCACGCCGAACACCGGTATGGGCTGGAAAGAAATGGTGGATGCGACAGGGATTGAACCTGTGACCCCCTCGGTGTGAACGAGGTGCTCTCCCGCTGAGCTACGCATCCATCTCTCGGGGAGGCGGGGACATAGCTCGCTCGATCCGAGGTGGCAAGCGGATCATCGACTTCGACGGAATAGCCCTCTTCCCTTCCGGTTCTGCCTCCGCTATCAGCGCTCCTCCGATGCGAGCGGTCGTGGCGGAATTGGTAGACGCGCAGCGTTGAGGTCGCTGTGGGGCAACCCGTGGAAGTTCGAGTCTTCTCGACCGCACCATCCTGCTTCGCCCTGACGGGCTTCGCAGGACGTCGCAGACGAGGCATCTACCAGGCCTCGCAGCACGGACGATGTCGAGAGAGGAAGGCAGCCGCGTGAGCGAACAGACCGCCACTCTCGATCCCCTTGTCATCGAAGACCATGAGGCGCTGGACGAGGACTATGTCCTGACCGCTGCCTTCGTCGAAAAAGTCGTCGACGCGACCGACGACGGGGATGGCTTGCGACTGCGCAGCCTGCTGGAAGACCTCCACCCCGCCGACGTCGCCGACCTGATGGGCTTCCTGACGGCCGAACACCGGGGCGTGGTCGTCCTGTGGCTGCCGCCGGAGCTGCTGGCCGAAACCCTGCCGGAGCTGGATGACGGCATCCGCGAGGAAGTGCTGGAGCGGGTACCGGCCGGTGCACTGGCCGAGGCCCTTCAGGAACTCGATTCCGATGACGCCGCCGCCGTGGTCGAGGACCTTGAGGACGACCAGCGCGAGAAGGTGCTGGCCGCCATGCCGGCCACCGACCGGGCGGCCATCGAGAGCTCGCTGCAGTACGCCGAGGACACCGCCGGGCGACTGATGCAGCGCGAGGTAATGGCCGCGCCTCAGTTCTGGACCGTCGGCGACACCATCGACCACGTGCGGGCCCAGGGCGAGGACTTGCCCGAGTTGTTCTTCGACATCTATGTCGTCGATCCGCTGAACCGGCCGGTCGGGGGCATTCCGATCAGCGGACTTCTGAGGGCCGCGCGCGCGGTGAAGCTCTCGGACCTGATGGAGCCGGTGAACGAGATCGCCGCCGACACCGATCAGGAAGAGGTCGCCTACATCTTCGAGAAGTACCACCTGATCTCGGCCCCGGTCGTGGACGCGGGAGGGCGGCTTGTCGGCCAGATCACCGTCGACGACATCGTCAACATCATCCAGGAAGAGAACCGCGAGGACATCCTGCGTCTGGCCGGTGTGTCGGATGAAAGCCGGGGGGCGGGCGTGTTCGGAGTGGTCCGCTCGCGGATTCCCTGGCTGCTGGTCAACCTCGGGACGGCGGTGTTCGCATCGCTTGTCATCGGCCAGTTCGCCGACGAACTGGAGGCCCTCGTCTACCTGGCGATCCTGATGCCGATTGTCGCGTCCATCGGCGGCAATGCGGGGACGCAGGCCCTGACGGTCGCGGTGCGGTCGCTGGCGGCCCGCGAGCTGACTTCGGCCAACACTCCGCGAATCCTCGGCCGCGAGATCATGGTCGGCCTGTTCAACGGAACAGCCGTCGGAGCCCTGCTGGCCGGGATCGCCTGGATATGGTTCGGCGAGCCGCTGCTGTCTCTGACCATTGGACTGGCGGTCATCATCAACCTGTTCGCGGCAGCCCTGGCCGGAACGCTGGTGCCTCTGGCGCTCGACCGCCTGGAGCGGGATCCTGCAGTTTCGTCCCCCGTGTTCGTGAGCTGGATCACCGATACGATCGGATTTCTGTCGTTCCTGGGTCTGGCGGGCGTGATCCTGTTGTAAGTCGGCCCGGTCCTTGCGCCGTCGTGCCCGAGGCCAAGCCGTCCTGTCTCGTTTTGGGTCAATTGTCCGGTGTCCGACGCAGTCCAACCCATGAAGAAGGTCTCCCGCGAGGGGATCGTCCTCATCAAGAGTTTCGAGGGCTTTCGGCCCCGCTCTGTTGCGCGACCCGAGGGCGGCTGGATTATCGGCTATGGGCACACCCTGTCGGCGCGCGAAGGCGCGACCGTGTCAGAAGCCGATGCCGAGCTGCTGCTGCGCTATGACCTGCTGCCCATCGAGAAGCGCCTGAACGACGCGGCGGCCGGCGGCCTGAACCAGCACCAGTTCGATGCCCTGCTCAGCTTCGCCTTTTCGGTCGGTCTGGAGGCGTTCGAAGCGTCCGACGTCCTTACGAGCCTGTCGTCCGGTGATGCTGGTGCCGCCGCTGAAGCCATACTGGGTTGGCCGGAGACGCGCAGCCCGTCAGCCGGCGCGCGCCGTCGCACCGCCGAACGCGCGCTGTTCACGGCAGACCCGAGTCGGCCCGTCGCGCTGGCCGAGCTGCTGGCCGCGCCGGTCGTCGAACAGCCGGTTGCGGTTCCCCATGAGGTTCCGGTCGAGGCCGCCGAGTCTCCTGCTGACGAAGCCGCGCCGATAGCACTGGCCCATGAGGCAGATCCTTCGGCCGAAGCAGCCGATACCTCGTTGGCCGAGCGAAACCCCGAGGACCGCGTGGCGCAAGCTGAGCCGGCCCCCGTCGAGCCGCTGGTCGCCGCCGTCGCGGCCTTGCTGGGGGAAATGGAGGGAACACCAGTCGGTCCTGCCGCCGCGCCGATCGTGCCGACGTTCGAGGCGCCCTCGATCCCGGTTCCCTCTGCGCCCGAGCGCGCGGAAGTGCCCGAGGAGGCTGTCGTACCGGTCGCGGCCTCTGCGCCTGCCGAAGCCGACATGCCCGTGGACGCCGAGGCCCCTGCCGAAGTCGAGGATGCAGGAGAGGCAGAAGCACCCGTCGCAGTCGAGGCCACAGGAGAAGCCGAGGCCACTTCGACCGGAGCCGAAGCCGAACCTCACGAAGATCTTCATGCGCCAGCCAACACGGTCGAGCCTGACGCGACGCACGAGCCCGGCATCTTGCCGTCCGAGCCCGAAGCGTCGACGGTCGCTGAGCCGGTTCTGGAGGTCGCCCCGGCGGAGCCCTCAGAACCCCTGACCCTCGGCGCGATCGGCGAGGGGTCGGTTTCGACGATGGCGCTCAATGCCCAGCGCTACTCACCCTATGGCGCGCCGATCATCGCCCCCCTGCCCTTCCTGGCCCCTGCGGAAACGACGGAGCCAGCCGAGGCAACAGAAACCGCCGAGAGCCTGGTCCTGACGTCACCCGAGGACGCCCCAGCCCCGCTGGTGGTCCGGCCGGCGTGGACCGCCGAAGAGCGCGCCGAGGTCGATTCCGCCCCGGCCGGCGAGAGCCTGTTCGGCGAGGACCTGAGCCTGACCCAGGGGGGACAGCCGCTGGGTCGTCCGGATTTCGAGCCCGAGTCGCCCGAGCGGATCGACTGGAGCGAGACAGGGGCCTTCATCGTCATGGGCGCGGTCGGTCTGACCGCGTTCGGTGCCTCCATGGCCGCCTTCCGCCTGGCATCCGAACAGGGCGGCGGCGATGAAACGAGCATCATCGGCTGGGTGCTGGCGGCGATCGGTGTCGCCTGCGTTGGCGTGTCCTCGTTCAATCTGTACCGCAAGTTCGGATTGGCGGGCAGCGACCGCTAGGCCTCTCCCCTCCCCCTCGCGGATCATGCTAGGGCGCGGGACATGAGCATCCCCAACGCCCCACAATCCATGGAATTCGGTCTCGGTGAAACCGCCGACGCCATCCGCGACACCACCGCCCGTTGGGCCGCCGACCGGCTGGCTCCGCACGCGGCCGAGATCGACGAGACCAACACCTTCCGTCGGGACCTGTGGCCCGAGATGGGCGAGCTGGGCCTGCACGGTATCACGGTCGAGGAAGAATGGGGCGGCCTGGGGCTGGGCTATCTGGAACACTGTGTGGCGATGGAAGAGGTGTCGCGAGCCTCGGCCTCCATCGGCCTGAGTTACGGGGCCCACTCCAACCTGTGCGTCAACCAGATCCGCCGCTGGGGCACCGATGAGCAGCGCCGGCGCTACCTGCCCAGGCTGATTTCCGGCGAGCACGTCGGGTCGCTGGCGATGTCGGAGGCCGGGTCGGGCTCGGACGTCATGTCGATGAAGACCAAGGCCCAGAAGAACGGCGATCGCTACATCCTCAATGGCACCAAGTTCTGGATCACCAACGCGCCCCACTCCGATACCCTGGTCGTCTATGCGCGCACCGGCGAGGGCAATGGCGGGGTCACCGCCTTCCTGATCGAGAAGGGCATGAAGGGGTTCAGCGTCTCCAAGAAGCTGGACAAGATGGGCATGCGCGGATCGGACACCGCCGAACTGGTGTTCGAGGACTGCGAAGTCCCGGAAGAAAACGTCATGGGGGGCGTCGGCCGGGGCGCAGCGGTCCTGATGTCGGGCCTGGACTATGAGCGCGCCGTGCTGGCGGCCGGGCCGCTGGGCATCATGCAGGCCGCGCTGGACGTGGTCCTGCCCTACGTCCGCGACCGCAAGCAGTTCGGAAAGGCCATCGGCAGCTTCCAGCTGATGCAAGGCAAGGTCGCCGACATGTATGTCGCCCTGAACTCGGCCCGCGCTTACGTCTATGCCGTCGCCAAGGCGTGCGATCAGGGCCTGACCACCCGCTACGATGCAGCCGGGGCTATTCTGCTGGCGTCCGAGAATGCGGTGAAGGTGACGCTGGAGGCGGTCCAGGCCCTGGGCGGTGCCGGCTATACCAAGGAGTGGCCGGTCGAGCGGCTGGTCCGCGACGCCAAACTCTATGACATCGGTGCCGGCACCAATGAGATCCGGCGGTTCCTGATCGGGCGGGAGCTGCTGGGGGGATGAGCGAGACACGGGACAAGCCGGCGCGGGCGATCGGGCTCGTCGCCCGATTTCGTCAGGATCGTCTCGCCTTGCGGAATGTTAAGTGGCGGTGGAGCAGGCTGGCCCCTAGATCACGGCCCTAGCCCTCCCGGACCCGTCGCTGATGCCCGACTATGACTATCAGAGCGACCGGCGCCGGTTCTCCGAGGTGCTCGAGGACATCGGGGCCAAGGACGACGAGAAGCTCTATCTCGGGGAACTGGTGAACGCCTTCGGCGAGCGGGGTTTCGGGGCCCTGATGGTGTTCTTCGGCCTGGTCAACGCCATCGCCTCGCCCATCCCCGGAACGACGACCGTTCTGGGCGCGCCCATGCTGCTGATTTGCCTGCAACTGGCGACACGGCGCGACCAACTGTGGATGCCGAAATGGGCGCTGAAATCCAGCCTGCCCCGCCAGAATTTTCGCGACGTGGTCGACAAGGTCCGCAAGCCGCTGACAATGATCGAGCGGTTGTCCAGGCCGCGCCTGGGGTTCATGTCCAGCGAGGTCGCCGAGGTCCTGATCGGCGTGACCTGCTGCCTGCTGACGGTGATCGTCATGCTGCCGATCTTCGGGGGTAATCTGTTCCCGTCGCTGTTCGTTGCCCTGTTCGGCTTCGGTCTGATGCAGAGGGACGGGGTGGCGATCGGCGTGGCGTGGATCGGAGTCGCCGGATTCTGCGTCTTCGTGTGGCTGGCGTGGGAGGTGATCTCGCGCCTGTTCCTGGCCAGCACGGGCCTGTGGTCGGGGGCCTGGTCGTGGGCCGCTGGCCTGTTCGGCGGCTGACGAGCCCAAACAATCCGGCTCAAGCAGCGAGACGCCGCGAGCTGAGTGTCGGTGCAAGCAAAAAGGGCCGCCGGATCACTCCGACGGCCCTCATTGTCTGACCGCGAACGGCCGACCAGTAGTCAGTCTGACTGCGCGCTCAAGTAGCCCTAAGGGCGGTAGCGCACAAAGAAGGTATCAGACCCGGACCTCGCCAGAGGACCAGCAACCGGTCACCGCACGGGTATGGGACAATGAGATCACTGGATCACCTCCTTTCGACTGTTGAACAGGGAGGTCGAAGGTAGGGGTGCTTCGCCCCAATCGAAAAGTCCTGATGCCGACTTCGTGATCGCACCTCGCGTCATGCGCCAGCGCAAAAACAAGGACGCCCGGGGCAAACCCCGGGCGTCCCTCCGCTTAGTTCCTGAACAGCGACAGAAGGATCTGCGGCGACTGGTTGGCGATGCCCAACGCCTGGACCCCAAGCTGCTGCTTCGTCTGCAGCGACTGGAGCTTGGCGCTTTCCTTCGCCAGATCGGCGTCCACCAGATTGCCCACCCCGGATTCCAGCGCGTCCGTCAGTTTCCCGACGAAGGTGCGATGCGTCTCCAGAGCCTTCGCCTTGGTGCCCAGACGCGCCAGAGCGCCGGACACGTTGTCGATCGAGGCATTGACCAGACCCAGGGCAGTCGTCGCCAGAGTCGCGGTTCCGATGGTCGTGGTCGCCGTCACGGTGACGTTGGTCGATCCCAGAGCCAGAATTTCCGCCTGAACCGTCAGGGTCGCAGTACCGGCCGCGTTGGCCAGCGCCGAAAAGCCCGTGGCGCCGGTCTTCAGAAGGTTGATCCCGTTGAAGTCGGCGTTGTTGGTCACAGCTGTGATCTGGTCACGGATCGCCTTGAAGTCCTCGTTCAGGGCCGACCTCGATGCCGTAGACAGCGACCGATCCGTCGCTGCCAGCGCCTTCTCCTTCAGTTGCAGCAAGAGGTCAGAGACGCTCTCACCGGCCGCCAGGCTGACGTCGACCGCCGATATGCCGCGGTCGAGCGATGATTTGACCGCCCCCAGGGCGCCGATATCGGCCCGTTGACCCTGGGCGATGGCCCAGATGGCCCCGTTGTCCTTGGCATTGAACACCTTTTTGCCGGTGTTGATCCGGGTCTGGGTGGCCGCCAGCTCGACGTTGGTGGCGTTCAGGTTCTGAAGCGCGATCATCGCGCCAAAGTTGGTGTTGACCGAGTTGGCCATGAGACAGTCCTTCCATTCTGGTCGGGGGGAGACGGCCTTCTGGCCGCTGAACCGGTTCTGGTCCTGCGCGCGCACACGCAAGGGACGGGCCGGCACGATCCGATTGAAAGAACTTGATAAATTTTGAGCCGCGTCAGCGACGCTGGGCAATTATTGGCAAGCGCGGGACGCTCTTGCCTAGCCGTTGAGCCAGGCGATCAGGCCGCCTGCTGACCGCCCTGGGGTGCCAAACCCTGCATGATGGCCCTGTTGATGTCGATCAGGGTTTCGAAATCCTCCTCGCCCCGCATGACGGCGGAGGAGTGACGGCCGACAAACAGGCTGATCGAGATGATCTGGGCGCGAAGCGGGTTGTTCAGCTGGTTGGAGTCATCGGCGCAGTCCGTGGCCAGCACCGACCAGAGCCGACGGTTCCAGTCCAGGGCGTCGATACGAGTCTTCACGTCCGATGGGTCCACGGTCGAGGCGTGGATCAGAGCGCGGGTCACCTGACCGAAAAGGCGGTACTCCATCTCGCGCGGGGTCTCGGTGCGTGTCGCCGCCTGGGAATAGGCCGAAAGCATCAGGTCAGGCTTTCCTCGTAATCGACGATCTTCCGGGCGCTCATCAGCGCCTTGTAGTACTCGCGCGCCATCACGTGCTTGGAGCAGGACACGCACTCAGCCATGATCGCCGGATTGCGTGTGGCGTTCATGAACTCCGACAGACGGGTGACGAACTCGTCGTAGACCTTGGGCACCGCCGCCTCGTCCAGGTACATCATCATGACCGGGAAATAGATGCGCTTGGCGGGGGTCGTGACCTCATCCACCTGCATGATGTCCTTTTCGCGCAGGACCGAAGCCTTGTTCTGAAGGATCAGCACGCCGCGCCGGTCGCCATTCTGAACGACAGCGCCGTTCAGAACGAACTTCTCGCCGGGTTTCAACGACAGCTTAAGCGGCATCGGCCGAGCCTCCCTTTCGCCCCGTCAGGCTCCTGAGTAGCCGGACGTTGACTGAGGGACGTTAAACGGCCGTGGTTAACCATGTGCTATGATACCACACGCCATGGTGGACGCAGGCCCTGAACCGCCCAGCCCGCTTGAGACGCCCATGCCCTTCGCAGCCACCAATGATCCCCTGCTGTCCGAGCTGGCATTGGGCCATATGCCAGTGCGCCAGGATGCGACCGGAGACGCCGCCTCTCCGGCTGCGATCCGACGGCTGTCCCACGCGCTTGCCAATCCGCGGGGACCGAGCGTCAAGGCGCAGAAGAAGGCGATCGAGCAGCTGAAGGCTGCCGTCGCCTCCATCCGTGTCGGCGACTATCAGGCGGCGACGAAGCGCACCCTGGCTCTGCTGCAAGCCGACGAGAGAAACGGCCTGGCCTGGCACGTGCTCGCCATCGCCCAGGAAAAGAGCGGTCGTCTGTCGGAGGCCTTGAACGCCTATGACGCGGCCTTGCGGATCCTGCCGGAAGATCCAGCCATCGCCCATGATCTTGCGCGGCTGGCGCAACGGCTGGGCCATCTCGAGATCGCCGAAAAGCTTCTGCTGAAGTTCCTGTCGGTCGAGCCGGGGCACGTCGAGGGCACCAACAACCTGGCCTGCGTGCTGCGGGATCAGAAGCGGTACGACGAAGCCATTGACCGCCTGCGCGAGTTGATTGCCATCGAGCCGGAGAGCCCGACGCTCTGGAACACCATCGGGACCGTCCTGTCTGACCAGGGTCGGATGGGCGAGAGCCTGCCTTTCTTCGACGAGGCGCTGCGGCTCGACGAGACCTTCGCCAAGGCCCGCTACAATCGGGCCAATGCGCTCCATCCGCTGGGTGAGCCTGAACGGGCGCTGGCCGACCTCGACCAAGCCCTGCCCGGCGCAGAGACGCCGTACGAGCGGGCCATGATGCGGATGGCGCGCGCCATGCTGCTGATGGGCATGGGACGCTTGAAGGAGGGCTTCGACGAATACGAAGTCCGTCTCGATCCAGAGATGCCCGAGGCCATGAACGTGGTCGTCGATGCGCCACGCTGGAACCCGTCGAAGGAAGACATTCGGGGCAAGAGGCTGCTGGTCGTCGGCGAACAGGGGATCGCCGACGAGATGGTCTTCGGGACCTGTCTGCCGGATGTCATCAATGCCGTCGGGCCGGACGGCAAGGTCTTCATCGCCGTCGAGCAGAGGCTTGTGGACCTGTATCAGCGCAGCTTTCCGACGGCAGTGGTCGGCGGGCACAGGGCGGTCCGGATCGAGGGCCGTCTTCACCGGTATTGCCCCTTCATGGAAGAGATCGGCGAAACCGAGGGCAAGGCCGACGCCTGGGTGCCGATGGCGGCACTGCTGGCGGTCTACAGGACAGAGCTTTCGGCCTTTCCCGACCGCGACGGCTATCTGACGCCCGATCCGGAAAAGGTGGCGCGCTGGACGCGCGAGCTGGAAGCCCTGGGGCCGGGGGTCAAGGTCGGCCTGCACTGGAAGAGCCTGATCCTGACGGGTGTGCGGGCGCGCTATTTCTCGAGCTTCGAGCGGTGGAAGCCCGTTCTGACCGCACCCGGATGCGTCATGGTCAATCTGCAGTGTGGGGACGTGTCCGAGGACCTGGCGGCTGCGGAAGCCGCAGGCGTGCATATCTGGACCCCGCTGATGAACCTGAAGGATGACCTGGACGATCTGGCAGCGATATCCTGCGCGCTGGACCTCGTGATCGGGCCCGGCATTGCAGGCACCAACATCGCGGCAGCGGCGGGAGCCCGGACCTGGCTGATCCATGCGCCGGACGACTGGCACCTGCTTGCGACCGAACGCTATCCCTTCTATCCGCGCGTCCGGACGTTCGCGACCGGGGGCTTTGATGGATGGCCGAGGGCGATCGCCGAGGTTCGTGCGGCGCTCGAGGCCGAAGTCGCCGGCTGAAGGAACGCCGAGGCAAAGAGCTGCGTTGATCTCCCACACACGGAGACGATCTATGACACACATTGATGCCCTGAACGCCGTCGCCAGAGGCTCTGCTGGCAAGGATGATCACGACGTAGACGGTACGCCTGCCCGCCGCGCTTCCCCTCTGAGCGAAAGCAAGCACGATCACCTGGCAGATCACGAGCAGGGAGCCGAGAACCGGCAAGAGGCCCTGGTCGACGAAGGCGTGGAAGAGACCTTTCCCGCCAGCGACCCTGTCTCGGCCAAACGCATCACCTGACGCGGCAAACTGATCGTTGTTAACCGGCCGCGTCATCGGCTAGGGCTGGCTCAAGCAACCGGAGCCAATCATGTCGCGGCCGACCGACCGGTTCGAGGGCACCTCGGACTACATCGCCACACAGGACCTCAAGATCGCAGTGAACGCGGCCGTCGCCCTGGAGCGACCTCTGCTCATCAAGGGCGAACCGGGAACGGGAAAGACGGTCCTCGCCTATGAACTGGCCAAGGCTCTGAACGCGCCCCTCATCACCTGGCATGTGAAGTCGACCACGAAGGCCCATAATGGCCTCTACGAGTATGACGCCGTCAGCCGTCTGCGTGACAGCCAGCTGGGCGACGAGCGGGTTCACGACGTTCGCAACTATCTGAAGCCCGGCAAGCTGTGGGAGGCGTTCACGAGTCCTGTGCGGCCCGTTTTGCTGATCGATGAGATCGACAAGGCCGACATCGAGTTCCCCAACGACCTGCTGCAGGAACTCGACCGGATGGAGTTCTTCGTTCAGGAGACCGGCGAGACGATCAAGGCGGCCGTGCGCCCCGTCGTGGTCATCACGTCAAACAACGAGAAGGAGTTGCCCGACGCCTTCCTGCGGCGCTGCTTCTTCCACTACATCCGGTTCCCCGACGACGCGACCATGAAGGCCATCGTCGAGGTCCATTTCCCCGGGATCAAGCCGCGTCTTGTGAGTGAAGCTCTGAAGAGCTTCTACGAGATCCGCGACACGCCAGGGCTGAAGAAGAAGCCTTCGACATCGGAGCTTCTGGATTGGCTGAAGCTGCTGATGGTAGATGACGTCCAGCCAGAAACGCTGCGCGAAACCCACCCGCACAAGTTGATCCCGCCCCTGCACGGAGCTCTGTTGAAGAACGAGCAAGACGTTCACCTGTTCGAGCGTCTCGCCTTCCTCAATCGACGCGAAGGCGCCCGGCCTGGCGGATAGAGAAACGCCGCCTTCTGAACATGAGACGGACAGATATCGTCAGACGCCTTACCGCGATTTCACTGGAACCGCGGCTGTTTTTGTTCGAGAGATAGGGTGAAAGGACCGCCAGAATGCGCTTCCAAGTCCTCGCCCCGATCTGCTTCGCCACCCTGCTGACGGCCGCCTGTGACGGCGAGAACTCCGTCACGATCTCGGCCACCGAGACAAACACGGGCGAGCGGGGCGTACTGAGGGTCATTGACACTCTGCAGTGTCCCGAGACCATCGGCGTTCTCACCCGCAAGGGTTCAGCACACGACGGCGGAGATCAGTGCCTCTACACCGGGCCACGGGGCGCCGAGGTGTCGCTCAAGCTGGTTCGGCTCGATGATCAGCCGATCGAGACGATCCTGGACCGCTTCGAGCAGGACCTGATGCGCTCCATGCCGCACACAGCGGCGTCACTGGCGGCCTCTGGCGAGGCGTCCGAGCAGCGCTCCGAAGCAGAATCGGCCTCGGCCGGGGCCCGGGCTGCTGCGGATGAAGCGGGCGACGCCGCAGCCGATGCCTCCGGCGAAAGTGCCAGGGTGCGAATGCCGGGGGTGGCCGTGGATGCCGAGGGCGACCGGGCCAACGTCCGCCTGCCAGGCCTGACGGTCGACGCGCAGGGCGATCAGGCCAGCGTCCGCATCGGCGGCTTCTCTATCGAGGCCGATGATGCCAGCGGCAGCGTTGATGTCTCGTCCGCAGACGATACCGTCAGCGTCCAGGCACGCGACGACGCCGCAGAGATTCGCACCCGCGTGCCAGGCGACGCAGTGCGCACAACCTACATTCTGACCGACAATCGACCCGCGGACGAGGGCTGGCGTTTGGTCGGCTTTGAAGCGCGCGGCCCGAGCGGCGGTCCTGTCGTGATCGCCGTGGTCCACGCCAAGGACCGGAACAGCGACGGCGTGTTCGATTCTGCCAAGGACCTTGTGACCCTGAACGTCGGCGAATAGGGGATCCCGGCTTGATCCTGGCTGCCGGATGGGTCACCTGACCCGCCGACCGACAGGATTACATGCCTTGGACGCCACGCCCGCCCGAAAGCCCGCTCGCCGCGCCGCCTCCAGGCCTGCGCCTCGCGCGTGGCAGAGAATGCTGTCGGGCAGACGCCTGGATCTGCTCGACCCCTCCCCTTTCGACATCGAGATCGAGGATATCGCCCACGGCCTGGCCCGAGTTGCCCGCTGGAACGGCCAGACGATTGGCGAGCACGCCTTCTCGGTGGCCCAGCACTCCTGTGTGGTGGAGGAACTCGCAGCCCATATCCACCCGGGTCTGGAACCCAGATGGCGGCTGGCCGCCCTGCTTCACGACGCCTCCGAGTACGTGATCGGCGACATGATCTCGCCGTTCAAGGCGGCGCTGGGCGTCAGCTACAAGGCCTTTGAGGCGCGGTTGGAGGATGCAATCCACGTCCGCTTCGGCCTGCCGGTGAAGACACCGGTCGAGATCAAGAAACTCATCAAGGCAGCGGACAAGGCCTGCGCCTATTTCGAGGCGACCCAACTGGCCGGTTTCACCGAGCCGGAGGCGCTGGGCTTCTTCGGAGCTCCGCCCGCGCGCTATCACCTGACCATCGACCCGCTTCCACCGGCCCAGGCCCAGGCCCGATACGTCGAACGCTACCGCATCCTGTCAGAGGCCATGGGCGTCCTGCCCGGCCCAGACGCCTGGCATACGGAATAGGCCATGAGCTGGGGTGGGGAGCACGGTGTCCGGATCAGCCTGTCAGCCGTCGTCATGGCGCTGCGCTCGGGTCGGCTTTGTGCCCTGACCACCGAGACGGCTGACGGCGAACTGGCCCTGCCGTTCGGCCCCTTCGACCCCGCCAACGACCGGACTTTCGAGCGCGCGCTTCGCGCGTTCGTGACCGCCCAGACGGGCTTCACGCTCGGCTTCGTCGAGCAGCTGTATACCTTCGGCGACGCGGGACGGGACGCCCCGAGAGCGACGCCTGGACCGGACCGGCGGCGCGAGATCTCGGTCGGCTACCTTGCCCTCACGACGGACGCCGTCGACATGACCCCGCCGGGTGCCCGCTGGACATCGGTGCTGGAGCTGTTCCCCTGGGAAGACCGCCGCGGCGGCGGTCAGGCGGCACAGGACGCGATCGCGGCCGGCCTGATGCAATGGGCCGCTGGTGACGCCCGGAGGCTCGCGCGGATCGAGGCCCTGTTCGCAACCGGCCCGTCGCAGCGTTGGGACGAGGCCCGCGTACTTGAGCGGTTCGAGCTGCTCTACGAAGCCGGCCTCGTGGCGGAAGCGGCGCGGGACCGCGAGGATGCTTGTCCCCTGCCCCTCGGCGACCGGTCCATGGCGTCCGATCATCGCCGCATCCTGGCCACCGGCCTGGGTCGTCTTCGCAGCAAGCTGCGCTACCGGCCTGTTCTGTTCGAGCTGACGCCGGAGACCTTCACCCTGTCCGAACTGCAGGCGGCGGCGGAGGCGGTCGTGGCCCTCAGCCTGCACAAGCAGAACTTCCGCAGGGGCGTCGAACGCACTGGCCTGGTCGCTGCGACCGGTCGGCTGTCGACCGGCACGGGGGGACGACCCGCCGAACTCTTCCGCTATACGGGGGCCTCCAATTCGGACGGTCAGGCCGCCGGCCTGGCGCTTCCCGCCCTTCGCTGATCCGCCAACCGCCCCGACCAACTTCCGGCTTGCGGTGACCCCGCCGCACGACTAGAGAAGCGCCTCGCTTTCAACCAAGCGCTTGGTCCCTGCGGAGAGGTGGCAGAGTGGTTGAATGTACCGCACTCGAAATGCGGCGTGCCTTTACGGGTACCGGGGGTTCGAATCCCCCCCTCTCCGCCACCGTCTTCCCTTAGCCACCTCAACCGCTCAAGTGGCGGAAACAGGGTCCCGACTCGCAGAAAGAAATCGTCTTCGAAGGCATCCGATCGTGCGGGCGCGGCGGACCCGTTATCAGGCGATGCGGAACAGAGAGCGTGGCAGGTCCTCGTTAAGGGCATAGCCCGTCCAGCGAATCTCGTTCTGCTTGACGCCGTCGTAGAACAGTCTGACGCGCCCGGGCTGGGTGAACGACACGCCGGGATTGCGATAGAAGTCCGAGTAACGGCGCTCATGCCACCCCCGCGGGGTCTCGAAGCCGAGCCAGAGGATGGCGTGGTCGTCGGCGGCTATACCGAACAAGGTCTCGCCTCCCGAAGGGTCGGCGACACGGACGACGTGCATCGGGCGGCCGTCGGCGGTGTCGTCGGGCAGCCGTTGCAGGGTAAAGCCCTCGTCCAGAGCGAACCGAATGATGCCGAAGCCGAAATTCTCGGACCATTCGCGGCTGGCCTCAGCGCCAGGAACGGCACCGTTCTGGTTATAGGTCGTTTCGCCGTCGTAGGCGGCCTGGAAGTAGACGGAGCCGTCTGCACGTCGCGCGTCGATCCGAACCCAGCCGTTGGCGGCATGGGCCTCAGCGCTTTCGGTGGGATAGACCCGCCACATCCGATAGTCGGGGATGTCGATGGAGCCCGCCTGTGTCCCCTGGGGCCAGAACAGACCCTCGCCCGTCAGCGTGAGACTTCGGGGCCTTAGCCAGGTGGGTCCGCCGGCCGCGTCGTGTGCCAGGCGTACGATCTCGGCGGCCGTCAGGGTCGCCGTTGCAGAACGCGCGAGCGGAGCGGCCGCGACAAGCGGCGCGATCGTCAGGCCCGCAATCGCGCCGCGGCGAGTCAGCATCAGAACGCGCTTTCTCCGGTGATCGCCCGCCCCAGGATCAGGGCGTGGACGTCGTGGGCGCCCTCGTAGGTGTTGACGGTCTCCAGGTTCATGGCGTGGCGCATGACGTGGAGTTCGCCGGTGATGCCCGCGCCGCCGTGCATGTCGCGGGCCTCGCGGGCGATGGCCAGGGCCTTGCCGCAGTTGTTGCGCGCCTTGTTCAGGCAGGAGAAGGGCCCGCGCAGCCCCTTCACGCCCGGCAGCAGGTTCTCCTCCGGCACGAACACGTCGTTCAACCCGATGTCGCCGGTGACGGAGGCACGCAGGCTGAGCTTGTCGCCGATCTTGCCGGTGGTGAAGCCGTCGAACCCGCGCTCGACGATGAAGCCCCGGATGACGTCATCCAGCTTGGCCCAGACGATGGCGAGGTCGGCGATGGGCGAGTTGGTGATCCAGTACTTGCCGCCGTTCAGGCGATAGCCGCCCTCGACCTTGACCGCCTTCGTCTTCATCGAGGCGGGGTCCGATCCGCCGTCGGCCTCGGTCAGGCCGAAGCAGCCGACCAGCTCACCTGCCGCCATGCGGGGCAGGAACCGCATACGCTGTTCCTCGGACCCGAAGGCGTAGATCGGATACATGGCGAGCGACGACTGCACGCTCATGGCCGAGCGATAGCCGCTGTCAATCGCCTCGATCTCGCGCGCGATCAAGCCGTAGGCTACATGGCTGGCCCCGGCCCCACCGTACGGCTCAGGCAGCATGGCCCCCAGGAAGCCCATCTCGCCCATCTCGGTCATGATGGCGCGGTCGAAGACCTCGTCGCGAAACGCCGCGACCACGCGCGGCAGCAGCCGGTCCCGCGCATAGCCATCCTTCGTCGTTTCAACGGCGGAATTGCCTTGGCAAGCCCGCAAGAGCAAATGATATAAGATTATATCTTTTGCGCGGTCCACCCGCGCCGCTACGGGGTTCGGATGGCTGGGGCCAACGCCACAAGGGGTCGCACGCTCGTCGAGAAGATCGCCGCCAAGGCGTCGGGCCGCGAAGACGCGCGCGCGGGCGATCTGGTGACCGCAGAGGTGGACCTGTGCTTCGCCCATGACAGCTCCGGCCCACGCCGCTGGGCGCCGATGCTGGCGGAGCTGGGGCGCGGTCTGTGGGATCCGTCCAAGGTCGTGATCGCGTCGGATCACTATGTCCCCGCCGTGGACGCCGAAAGCGCGGCGATCCTGAGCCTGACGCGCCGGTTCGCAGCCGAACATGGCGTGGTCCGCTTCTACGACATGAAGGGCATCGGCCATATGCTGCTGGCCGAACGAGGACTGGTGCGGCCTGGCATGCTCGTGGCGGGGGGCGACAGCCATACGCCGATGGCCGGTGCCTTCGGGGCCTATGCCGCAGGATACGGCGCGACAGATATGGCAGCGATCGCTGCAACGGGTCGCACCTGGCTTCAGGTGCCCGCAACGATCCGGGTGGAATGGCGCGGGGCCCTGGCGGACGGCGTCACCGCCAAGGACATGATGCTGTTCCTGTGCCGTGAACTGGGCATGGACAATGCCTTTCGCGCCGTGGAGTTCGCGGGCCCGACGGTCGAGGCCATGTCGATGCCCGAGCGGCTGGTCCTGACCAATATGGCCGCCGAGCTGGGCGCCGAGACCGGGGTCGTGGCCCCGGACGCGACCACCTTCGCCTGGCTGAGGGACGCCGGGGCACCGGTCGAGGACGAGGCGGCGGCGCGGGCCTGGGCGTCCGATCCCGAGGCGGACTATGAAGCCGTGCACCGGTTCGACACGGGCGCGCTTGAGCCTATGATCGCGCTGCCCCACTCCCCCGCCAACAGTGTGTCGGTCGCCGAGGCCGGTGGCCGTCGGATCGACCAGGCCTATGTCGGGGCCTGCGTGGGAGCAAAGCTCGAAGACCTGCACATGGCCTCGCGGGTGCTGGCGGGCCAAAGGATCGCGGCTGGCGTGCGGTTGCTCGTAGCCCCGGCGTCGTCGCGGGTGACGGAGGCGGCCGCTCGAGACGGGACGCTGGCCTGCCTGATGGCGGCCGGGGCCACCCTGATGCCGTCCGGCTGTGGGGCCTGCGCAGGGATGGGAGCCGGCCTGCTGGCCGAGGGTGAGGTCTGCATCTCGACGACCAATCGAAACTTCAAGGGGCGGATGGGCCATGCGGGAGCTGAGGTCTATCTCGGTTCGCCCTACAGTGTAGCGGCTGCAGCCATCGCGGGGAGGATCATCGATCCGCGTGGTTACCTCGGGCAACGGAGGGCGGCAGCATGACCTTGCCCGAGAGCGGTCGCGCCTTTGTGTTCGGCGACCAGATCGATACCGACCTCCTGGCACCTGGCCACCTGATGAAGCTCGATCCGGACACTCTGGCAAACCACTGCCTGGAGGCCATCGATCCGAGGTTCGCGAGCAGCGTGCGCCCTGGAGACTTCGTCGTGGCCGGGCTGAACTTCGGTCTGGGGTCGTCGCGTGAGCAGGCGGCAGTCTCACTGAAACGCCTAGGGGTGCGAGCCGTCATCGCCCGGTCATTCGCACGTATCTTCTGGCGCAACGCCATCAACCTGGGCCTGCCCGCCGTGACTCTGGCCGACGCGCACGAGATCACGGCCGGCGACCGGCTGAAGCTCGATCTGCAAGCGGGCAGGCTGATCAATGAGACTTCAGGTCGGCTCTATGCGTTCGCCCCCTTCCCCGACCACTTGACGGCGATGATGCGCGATGGAGGGCTGATCGCCCATCTGAAGCGTTCCGCCTCGGAACCCACCGGAGCCGCCGCGTGAGCCTGAAAGCCCGCCTGACTACGCCGGGACCGGCGGTCCACGCACCGGGTGCGTTCGACGCCCTGTCGGCCTTGCTGATCCAGCAGGCGGGCTTCGAGGCCGTTTACCTGTCTGGGGCGTCTATCGCGTACACTCAGCTTGGGCGGCCGGACCTGGGGCTGGTTAGCTTCGACCACGTCGCAGACGTTGTGGCCCGCATCTGCGAGCGGGTGGACATTCCCCTGATCGTCGATGCCGATACAGGCTTCGGGAACGCCCTGAACGTGGCGCGGACGGTCAAGGTTTTCGAGCGCAACGGAGCCCGCGCCATCCAGCTGGAGGATCAGACGTTCCCGAAACGCTGCGGCCACCTGGCCGGCAAGGGCGTGGCCTCGACCGAGGACATGGTCGGCAAGGTCCATGCGGCGCTGGATGCCAGGAGATTGGACGAGACCCTGATCATCGCCCGGACCGACGCCATCGCGGTGGAGGGGTTCGAACCCGCGCTGGAGCGAGCGGTCGCCTATGCAGAGGCGGGAGCCGATGTTGTCTTCGTCGAGGCCCCGCGCGACCTGGAGCAGATGAAGCGCATCGTGGCGACGCTCGGCCGCACGCCCGCCATGGCCAATATGGTCGAGGGGGGAAAGACGCCGATCCTGACCCGGGATGCTCTAGGCGAGATTGGATTTAGGCTGGTCATCAGCCCCGGTGCCCTTGTCCGCGCCATTATCCCGGCGGCCGAGAGCTTCCTGCGCGCGCTCAAGGCCGAAGGGTCGACCGTGGGATACAAGGACCGGATGACGGATCTCGCCGGGGTGAACGCCCGCATCGGGCTTGAGGAAATGCTGGCGCTGGGCGACCGCTACGAGCCGGAGCGACAGGAAGCGGCCGAGTGAACCGGTCGGACCCCAACCTCTACGACCACTGGCCGTATCGGGATCGCCCGAAGATCACGTGGCCGGGCGGCAAGGCCCTGGCCTTCTGGATCGCGCCCAACATCGAGTTCTACGAGTTCGATCCGCCGGTGAACCCGTCCCGGCCCGGCTGGCCTCGGCCAGCGCCGGACGTGGCCGCCTATTCGCAGCGCGACTGGGGCAATCGGGTCGGGCACTGGCGGCTGCAGGACCTGCTGGACCGGCACGGCCTGCGCGGATCGGTGTCGCTGTCGATCGGCCTCATCGACCACCACCCCGAGATCATCGAGGCCGCCAATGCCCGGGGCTGGGAGTTTTTCAGCCACGGCATCTACAACACCCGCTACTCCTACGGCATGGACGAGGCCCAGGAACGGGCGGTGCTGGAAGACTCGATCCGCTCGGTCGAGGCCGCGACGGGTCAGCGAATCCGGGGATACTTGGCACCCGCCCTGACGCACACGGCGCGGACGCTGGACCTGATCGCCGAGCACGACTTCTGGTACTCCTGCGACCTGTTCCAGGACGACCAGCCCCAACCGCTGAAGACCAGGACCGGGCGGCTGGTCTCCATGCCCTATTCGCTCGAGGTCAACGACGTCATCGGCTATTCGGTGATGGGCTTGGACCCTTGGCGCTACGCCGACGTCCTGAAGCGGCATTTCGACCAGCTACTGGCCGAGGGGCGCGAGAGCGGGACGGTGATGTGCATACCGCTGCACGCCTATCTGGTCAGCCAGCCGAACCGCATCCGCGCCTTCGAGAACGCGCTGGAGCACATCCTGGGGCACCGGGACGAGGTGTGGTTCGCCACCGGATCGGAGATCGCGGCCCACTATCGCGAGCACTGCTGGGACCAAACGGTGGCGGACATCCAGCGGCGCGGGCTGGCGACGGGCGGATACGGGTTCGACGATGCCGCTGCCTGAGGAGCACCTGATCTATCCGCATCGGCGGCGCGGCATGGACCAGTCGCTGTACGACTGGCGGCCGGTTGGGGAGCGGCCGAAGGGGCGCTGGCCGGGCGACCGGGGCCTGGCGGTGATGATCGTGATGCCGGTCGAGTGGCACATGCTCGATCCGTCCGGAAAGCCATTCAAGCATCCCGGGGCCATGCAGACGCCGTGGCCGGACCTGAGGCACTATACGACGCGGGACTATGGGCCGCGCGTGGGGGCGTATCGGCTGCTGCGGGCGCTGAAGGAGGCGGGGCTGAAGGCAACCGTTCCGGTGAACGGGATCGCGCTGGAGCGTTACCGGCCGCTGGCCGAGGCGGCGCTGGAGGACGGGCACGAGATCGCGGCTCACGGCTGGTCGACGGACGCGATCCATCATTCCGGTTTGTCCGAAGACGAAGAGCGGGTGCTGGTCGCGCGCACACGCGAGGCCTTCGACCGTGCGGGCCTGACGCCCCGCACCTGGATGAGCCCGGCACGGCAGCAGTCGTTCCGGACTCTGGGCCTGATCGCCGAGGCAGGGTTCGACGTCTGCCTGGACTGGGAGCAGGACGAGGTGCCGGTGGCGATGACCACCGACGACGGGGTCGTCCATGCCGTGCCGCTCATGAACGAGCTTGACGACCGGACCCTGTTGATCGACCGGCGACAGACCGAGGACGTCTGGGCCGATCAGATGCTGGAAGCGGCGGCATTCCTGAAGGCGGACGCTGGCGCGGACGACCGTCGGGTCCTGGGCTTCACCCTGACCAGCTACGTCGCTGGCCAGCCGTTCCGCATGAGCGCCGTTCGGCGCATGCTTGCCGGTCTGGCGCAGAGCGGCGGCTGGAGCGCGACGGCGAGCGAGATCGCATCCGCTTTGGACTCTGGCACGACCGAGTCCAAAGCGTGCAATTTCTAGCCAAAAAGGTTAGGACTTCGGACCAAAGCACTGAAGTCAAAGATATATCTGGACCGAGCCAGGTTCCACGACAACCGAGCGCCGGTCCACCGGGTGCCACCGGACGGAGCCAGCCGCTAGCTCTCACGAACGTAGAGTCAGAAATCAGTTCCCCACCGGAAGATCCGTGAGCACCTGGTTCAGCTCGACGTAGTGACCATCGGGGTCATAAACAGACGAGAAGTTCACACGGATCACGCTGGTCCCGTCATAGCCGGGATAGGTCACGACATGGGGCGTCTCCCCCACCCGCACGCCGGGCGAAGCGATGGCGCGGGCGAAGACCTCCTCCTGGTTCTCGACGTTGAAGACCAGAACGATGTCGCCGGGGTGCAGGACATTGTCGTCCGAGGCGCGCTCGGGCCGGGGTTCGCGCTCAGGCTTGCTGTATTCCATCAGGCCCAGGATGCCGATGTAGTCGTCGTTAGCGCGCAGGAACACAAGACGCAGCGACCGCTCGGCCGCCTCGTCGGTGAGGGCGTCGCGTGGTGTGCGGATGACGTTGTCGTAGATCGGGACGAGGCCGATGGCCCGATAGAAGGCCAGCGACGCCTCCATGTCGCGCACCACCAGCGTCGTCCGACGCAGATCCAGCGGAACGCGCTGGTCGGCCGGCACCCGCTCGGGCGCGGGCTCGGCCATTGCGCCGGCGGCGCAGCCGGAGATCGCAATGACAGAAGCCACCAGCAGGGCGCGGATCATCGGGCGGTCTCCAGATGGTTCAGGACATCAGCCGCCGGCAGGACATCAGCATACTTCAGCAGCAGGTCCGTCAGGTTGGCGAAGTGGTAGCTCTCGTGCTTGTCGGCGACGCATTCGACCGGGACGATGGTCCGGTATCCGCGAGACAGGCTTTCCACGGCCGTGGCGCGAACACAGCCCGAGGTCGAGCCACCGGTGACGATCACCGTGTCGACCCTGTGCCAGATCAGATAGCTCTGAAGCGGCGTTTCGTGGAACGCTGACGGCATGCGCTTGTCGAAGATCAGGTCGACCTCGCAGTCGGGCCGAGCGCGCGGATCGAAGGCATGGCGCTCGGAGCCGAACTTGATGTTCTGCAGGCTGTCGGGCGTGTCGGTGCGTGTGCCCCACACGCCCGCGTCGCCGCCGTCAGGCTTGTAGCAGACGCGGGTCCAGACGACCGGTAGCCCCGCTGCCCGCGCCGCATCACTAAGCCGGTTGATCCAGGCAATCTGGTCCGGGTCGGTGACATAGGCCGACTTGGGGAACAGGTCAGGGCGGGTGTAGGCCTGCTGGACGTCGATGTTCACCACCGCCGCCCGCTGACCGAACCCGAAGCCTTTCCGCGCCGGATTGGCCAGGACCTCTTCGTAGATTGCGCGCGCCGGCCGGTCGTCTCGCGTCATGGTCGGCTCGAACCGAAGCTCGCTCATTGGCCAGCCTGCAAGCGGCGGATGTCCTCGATGCCGGTCGGCGGCGCGCGCCAAAGGGGGGCGTCGGCTTCGACGTACTGGCGCAACGTCGCCGGGACATCCTCGTAGCGATCTATGCGCCAGGTAATCAGGTGCATGATGGCTGGACCGCCACCGGCCCAGGCCGGGGCGTCGCCATAGCGGACCCAGGACAGCTGGTTCGGGTTCGAGGCCCCACCCGATGCCTGGATGAAGAAGTCATAGTTCTCGAAGGCCTGGTAGCGGCGGTCCCCGCCGGCAGGGAAATCAAGGAAAAGGGGAGCGGTGAAGACATGAGCGTCACCGATGCGCCGAGCCTGCATGGTGTCGCCTGGCCCGATCCTTTGCACCCGCGCGCCTGTCCCCTGCTCTACCATGGTGGTCAGGCGGTCGCCCACGAGTTCGTAGGTGATGAACTGATAGGGATAGGCGACTGGTTCGACTGTCATGCCATTCCGCTGGCGCAAAACCTCATTTGTCTCGGGGTCACGATAGACGTAGATCTTGCGCGAGAACTGCCGCGCCAGCGGTCGCCCAGGTTCGGGTCGGTCCGAGGTCGAGGTGTCGTAGCCCTCGACGCGGGCCAGCAGTTCGCCGGACGGATAGGCCCGGAGCGTACCCACAGAATACCAGTAGACGGGCTGTCCGGTCCCGGTTCGAGCATCGACAAAGACATCGAAGTTGGCCGTATCGAAGCCGTCCGCTCGAGCAACCGGCCCCGCCAGCAGCATCAGTCCAGCGAACAGTGAGAGGCAAAAAAGACGCATCCGTTTGTCTCCGTTTGGCGACAGGGTAGCGACGCTTGTCGGACGTCGCAAATGATATAAGGATATACTATTAGAACCGATCATTCAGAGTCGGGTCCGCCGTCATCCAGATGCAGGAGAGCCACCCATGCGTAGGTCCGCGTTACTGTTTTCGAGCGTCTCTGCCCTCGTTCTTGCGACCGCAGCGCCAGCCGTCGCACAGACGGCGGCCGCCGACCAGGAAGCGTCGCGCATCGAGGATATTGTCGTCACCGCCCAGCGGCGCGAGCAGAACATCCAGGACGTGCCGCTGGCCGTCACGGCCTTCACCGACACCCAGCTGGAAATCGCCATCGTCGAGGACACCACTGACCTGGTGCGTGTGACTCCCAGTCTCACGGGCGGTCTGAACACCGGCACAGGCGGCGCGGTCAGCTACTTCATCCGCGGCCTTGGTTCGACCGAGCAGGTCGCTACCTTCGACGTGCCGGTCGCCACCTACGTCGATGAGGTCTACGTCGCCCGTCAGATCGCCAACAACATCACCCTGCTGGACGTCGACCGGATCGAGGTTCTGCGCGGGCCACAAGGCACGCTGTTCGGCCGCAATACCACCGGCGGGGCCATCTCCATCACGACGCGCAAGCCCGACCAGGACTTCCGCGCTTCTGTCGAGGGCACTTACGGCTCGTTCGATCGCTACACCCTGCGCGGTGCCATGAGCGGCCCGGTCAATGAGGTCGTCTCGGCCGGCGTGACCGTGCTCAAGATCGGCGACGACGGCTATTCGCGTAGCCTGACCACCGGTCAGGACCTGAATGGCGAGGACACTTGGGGCATCCGGGGCGCGCTGCGTTTCCAGCCGGGCGAAAACTGGGACTGGAACCTGTCGGCCGACTACATCGATCAGGCCAAGACGACGATCGGTGTGAACCCCGTCGATCCGCAATACACCAGCCGCACGGGCCTTCGTGTCGGCGATTGCGATGACAGCGCCATCGAGACCTTCCTTAACCAGCGTCTCGGCAACTGCGCCCGCACGCGCGTCGGCACCCTTATTTCGAACCTGACCTACGACATGGGGTGGGCCAGTGTCAGCTGGATCAGCGGCTACATCGCCACCGACCAGATTTTCTCTATCGACTTCGGCCTCGGCGGTAGCCCCACGCCTTTCGGCGGCTTCACCATCTCAAACGACGTCGAGACCAAGCAGTGGACGCAGGAACTGAAGTTGGTCGGCGAGACGGGACGCGTCAGCTGGGTCGCGGGTCTGTTCTACCTGGACGAGGACAACTCGACCTACCAGGTCGACACCTTCGCCACGACGCCGACGGCCACCAGCGCCCTCGTGCTTGGCGATCGATTGCTTGACAATGGAACCCAGTCCTTTGCGGTCTACGCCCAAGGCGATATCTCGATCACGGACCAACTCACCCTGACGCTCGGTGGCCGTTACACCGAGGAAGACAAGGACATCAGTTTCGGTGATCGGACCCGGGCGACCTATCCGACCGGCTTCATCGGTGCCACCGGCGTTGCAGCCTCACGGCCGACGACCGCGAACCTGATGGCGGCCGGGATCCCGGTCTCGCAGTCAACGTCGAAGTTCACGCCCCGCGTCGCCCTTGCCTACGAAATGAACGACGACGTGATGTTCTTCGCTTCGGCAACGAATGGCTTCAAGTCAGGTGGTTGGAACGCGCGCGGCACGACTGCGATCACCAACTCGGCCTTCGGACCGGAAGAAGCGTGGTCCTACGAACTCGGCATGCGGTCCGACCTGCTTGAGGATACCCTGCGCCTCAACCTGACCCTCTACCGTCTGGACGTGGAGAACCTGCAGCTGCTCTCGGGACAGCCCCGGCCCGGCGGCGGCATTGACTTCGTGACTCGCAACGCGGGGGGCCTGGAAGCGACCGGGCTCGAAGCCGAGATCACCTGGAGCCCCACCGATGCGTTGGAGATCTATGCCACAGGCTCGATCGCTGATCGGGAATACGTGGACATTCCGGCGGTGAACGGCGCAGGCGGCGTCCCGTGCTCTACTACGCCGGAACCGCTGAACTGCGTGACCACACGCGACCAGCCGGTCCGCTTCCCCGAGAGCCAGGCCACGCTGGGTGCTCGTTACACCCTGCCTACGACACTGCTGGACGGCGAGTGGTCGCTGAACGGTTCGCTCAGCTATTCTGATGAGTACTGGACCTCGACCTATAACGACGCTGGCACAGCTACCGGCGTGCCCTTTGGCGGGACCACAGCCATCACAGTGCCGTTGTCGCTGACCCCGACAACCACGGTCTACAACATCGGGGTGCGCTACGAGAGCAACGACGGAGCCTGGGCAGCGTCGCTGGACTGCTCGAACTGCGGCGAGGAGTACTACATCACATCCTCACTGGTGGGGCTGGCCTATCCGAACGACCCGCGCCGGGTGACCTTCCGCCTGCGCCGGAACTTCTGAGTTCAACGGGTTGCGCCGCCGGACTCTCCTGGCTGGCGGCGCATTGGGGGCGGTCCTGAACGCTACCCATTACGGGGCGCGAGCAGATAGCTCGCGCCCCGTCTTCGTTCTGGTGCACGGAGCCTGGCATGGCGGGTGGTGCTGGCGTCGCGTCGCCAACAGGCTGGAAGCCGCGGGGGCGCGGGTGCTGACCCCGACCCTGACCGGCTGTGGCGAGCGCGCCCATCTGATCGGGCCTTCGGTGAGTCTCGACACGCACGTCCAGGACGTCGTGGCCGTGATCGAGGCCGAAGAACTGACCAATGTCCACCTGTGCGGACATTCCTACGGCGGCATGGTGATCACCGGCGTCTGCGACCGCCTGAAAGACCGGATCGCCTCGGTGCTCTATCTGGACGCAGCCGTGCCCTCCAATGGCCAGACCATGATCACCCAGTCGCCCGGCATCACGCCCGAGGCTGCCGTGGCGACCGAGGCCGGCCTGCGGGCGCTGGCTCCCGACGGCGTGGCCATGCAGGTATTCCCCGATTTGACGATCTTCGGCGTCGCGGCCCGGGGCGAGGACGAGGCCTGGCTCAAGCGCCGTCTGACGCCCCATCCGCTCAAGACCTGGCTGGACCCAATCCACTTGACGAACAGCGGATCGGACGGGCTTCGCCGCGCCTTTAACCACTGCGTCGACCCGGTCCTGCCGATGGCGTCGTTCCCGGCTCACTACGCCCGCTTGCGGAATGACCCGAGCTGGTTCGTCTCCACCCTGGCGACCGGTCACGACGCCATGATCACGGCACCGGCTGCGGTCGCCGACCTGCTGCTTTCCCAGACCGTTCCAGGATGATCTCATGACGACCGACCGCCGCGCGCTCCTGATCGGCTCCGCCCTCGCCCCCGCCGCGCTTGCCACGGCGGCTGTCGCCCAGACGGCACCTTCGACCGGCCAGTTGGTCAGGTGCGCCCTGTTCGTTTCGGACCTGGAGTCATCGACAGTCTTCTACCGCGATGTGATCGGCCTGCCCGAGCTGCTGTTCGAAGGGGCCTTGCAAGGCGCGCCTCTGGAACGGTTGCTGGGCCTGGCCGAAGGTGCCGGGGTTCGGTTCCGCATCCTCAAGGCCGAGGGCCCACCATACGGCATGATCGCCCTGTTCCAGGTGACTGGACAAGCGCTCACGCGGGTCGCGAAGACAGAGGGGACTGTCAACATCGGCGAGAGTGTCCTGGTGTTCCATCGCCCCGACCTCGACGCCGTCGCGACCCGACTGGCAGGGATCAACCAAGCCTTCCTGAGCGGTCCTGAACGGCTTGTCGACACACCTCAGCGGCAAACCGACCGTGAGGTCATGCTACGCGACCCGGATGGTGTCCTGATCAACCTGATCGAGCGCGTCTAGGCCGACAGAATCGCTCGCGCAGACCGCTCGCCGGTCTCACAGGCGGCCTCCATGCCGTGTTCTTCGCGGCGTGTGTGTTCCCCCGCGAAGGAGATCCGCGTGTGGGCACCGCCGAGCTCCCACACCTGGCCCAAGGCCTCACCCGGCCGAGGGGCATGCCGGATGCCTCCCGACAGTGGTCCGGCCCAACTCCAGGAGAAGGCCCCTCGGACCCTGCCGGCCGAGGACGGCCGCACGCGTGCAAGCTCCGACACCGCCCGCTCGACGCGATCGGCCTCGCTCATCTGGTCCCAATCGATGGCTCCGTCTCCATTGATCCAGCAAACGAGGCGTTCGACGCCGCGTTCCGTCTCAACCGCGAAAACGCGCTCCAGCGGACCGTCAACATAGAGAGAGGGCGGCAAACCGTCGTCCTCCCAGAACGGTGCCTCGGGCAAGAGATGAACCTGGGTCACTCGAGCGTAGACCGCCCCAGTCACGGCAGAGGAAAGCTCCGGGGGCAAGAGTGGACTGAAGGCGATACGGGCCACTGCGGTCAGTGGCGCGGCCATAACGACGTGCCCGGCTCGCAGCGTCTCACCGGAGCCAAGGCGAACCTCAACCCCTGAAGGGGTCTGCGAGACCGCCGCCACGGGCGCGCCATAGCGGACAGGGACTGTCAGTGCGGCGGCCATGGCAGCAGGCAGGATCGCGCTGCCTCCCACAATCTCGCTGGCTCCCTCGGGTCCGGTCGGTGGCGGCGCGTTGGGAGAGCGGGCGAACTCGCGGAACAGGCCGAGCGCCGACGCCCCGGCCAGCGAGGGGGCATTGGTCCAGCGGTCCATCAGCCGGATGGCTTCGGTGGACGCGCCGGCTTCGGTCAACAGATCGAAGGCGGAACGGTCGAAGGCGGCGAGTGCCGGGTCGGCGGCCTGATCCACGGTCCGGATCGGTGACAAGGGGCGCAATAGACGGGCTTCCAGTGCCGCAGGCGCGATCTCCCGCTCCGCGCCCACCGTGAGGTTCGCAGGACTGGACGGCCAGTCAGCGGCAGCGATCAAGCGGTCGCCAATGGCGTAACCGAAGCCACCAAACCGTCGGGTGATGGGACGGATCTCCACGCCGAACCGCTCCGCCCACCCTCTCAGCCGCCGATAGTGAGGCCCGACCTCGACGGCACCCACGTCAATGGTCAGACCGCCTCCGCTCTCGGTTCTCAGTCGCCCACCTGGCCGGTCTTGCGCCTCCAGCACCAAAACCCGCGCGCCGGCATCCTGTAGTGTCAGGGCGGCCGACAGCCCTGCGAGACCCGCACCCACCACAATCACATCTGGCCGCGCCTGAGACCTTGCGCGACCCGCGAACGTGGCCGCCAGACCAGCCGCAAGCAGCGCCCGGCGGTCCATCTCAGCGATCCAGTGCAATCAGTTCGTACCAGGTCTGCATGTAGCCGCCGACGCCGCCTTGAAGCATGATCGCGTCAGCGTCGTCGGTGATCCATACATCATAGGGCGGGTGCTGGCCCGCCATCCCTGAACTGCCATCATCGATGAACTGGAAGTGCTTCGCGGCAAAGGTGCCGGCCCTTACCGTCACCGTCTCACGGCCGAGGAAGACGGCGTCGATATTGACCTCAGCGATGATGGGCGGGGTCGCGCCCCGGTGGTCGGGGCTGGGCAGCATGACCCGCAGTTTTTTCTTCTCGCCCTCGGCCCAGTCAAACAGGCTCAGCAGGTAGCCATCAGCCACCACAGGATGGGTACCCATCCCGTCGATGGGACCGTTCAGCGGCATGCGCTGGGACAGACGGCCGATGGTGGGGCCGTAGCTCTCGCACTCGACATAGTCTTTGGTGAAACGGAACCAACCCGAACCCATGAAGCGGTCGTCGACCGTGAGGCGAACATGACAATCCATGGGACGACCGTGCTCATCCAGTGAGTAAACGATGTCGCGAAGCACGCTGGGATGCGGTTCCTCGATCTCGCAGTGGGCGCGGAGCGTACGCTTACCGTCGGTGTGATGGGTGAAGCGGAAATGCTCGATGCCTCGCGGCTGGTCGAGGCGATCTGGCTTCTTGGACGTATAGAGGATGGTGCCTGTGATGGAGCGGTGCTTCACGTCGAACCCTCTTCGGAAAAGGCCGCCAGCGGAACGGGCCGGGCGGTGTTGGCGATAAGCGCCTGGCGACGCAGGAACCTTCGATATCCGTCCTCGCCCATGCGGGAGGGGCCGAGACCTGAACTCTTGAAGCCCTGCTTCGCAGCTTCGTAGAAGATCGAGGTCAGGGCCGCGTCATTCAGACTGATGGCCCCAGCCACCAACCGGCGGCCGACGATCTCGGCTTCGTCCAGAGAGGCAGCGAAGACCGCGCCGGAGAGGCCATACTGCCCATCGTTGGCCATCGACACAGCCTCGTCCACGGTGTCGAAGGCGACGACCGGCAGAATGGGACCAAACGTTTCGTCCCGCATGACCACCATGTCGGGAGTGACGCCGGAGAGAACCGTGGGGCGCAGCCAACGACCGCCGCCGTGGATCTCGATCTCGCCGCCGGTCAGGACGCGGGCCCCCTTGTCGCGCGCATCAGCGATCTGGGCGGCCAGGATTTCGGCCTGGCGGTCAAAGATGATCGGGCCGATCTCGCCGGCCGCGATGTCGGGCCAGTTCAACCGGGCGGCCTCAGCCTTCTGGACCAGCCGAGCGAGGAAGGCGTCGTGGATGGGTCGAGCGACGTAGATGCGTTCGATCGACTGGCACGCCTGCCCCGTAGACAGGACCGAGCCGCGCAGTGCCGCGTCGGTCGCGGCCTCGAGATCTGCCCCCTCCAGAACGATCAGCGGGTCCTTGCCGCCGAGCTCCAGATAGGCGGGGATCAGTTGCCCAGCGGCCTGAACGGCGACCTTGCGCCCTGTCGCGACCGAGCCGGTGAAACAGACGCAGTCGGCGACATCGACCACAGCCTGCCCGGTGATCCCATCGCCGGTGACGATGGCGAAGACAGCGGCGAGTTCGGGCACCTCGGCCACGGCAGCCATCACAGGTACGATGAAGCGGGGCGTCACCTCGGACGGCTTTACCAAGACAGCACAACCCGCCAGCAGCGCCGGCACCGCGTCGATCATGCCGAGCAGCAGGGGGAAGTTCCACGGACTGATCACGCCGACCAGGGGATAAGCCTTCCAGGCGGCGGTGTGGCGCACGGACGGCAGCCCTCGACCCTGCACCCAAGCCGGCGGGGCGTCGGCGGCGATGACGCGGGCCCAGCCTTCGATCGAGCCGACGACGCTGTCTATCTCCAGTCGGGCGATACGGCGGCGACCTGTGTCAGTCTCCAGCGCGGTGCCGATGGATTCGGCGTGGCGGCGGAGCGCCTGACCGAAGGCACGCAGCACCTCCAACCGGGAAACGGCTCCCCTGGCCTCCCAGGCGGCCTGTCCATCGCGCAGGCGGGCGGCGATATCGCCGACCTCGAGCGGGTCGAGCGCCTGACCGCGCCAGTCGTGGACGCCGGTCCTCGGGTTGCGAGTGCTGAAACCCCTCACAGGCCCAGCACGCCGGGGTTCATCCGATGGGTCGGGTCGAGTTCGGTCTTGATCGCATGGATCAGGCGGCGGCTACCCTCATCCAGACTGTCGCGCCAGGGATAGGTCCGGCCGATCTGGAAGTGAGCGGCACCAACCTCGGTGAAGGCGTCGATGGCGGCGGTGCGGGCCTCGGCGACCAGTGCGGTGACCTCAGGGTTCTCGCCGTAGCGAGGCAGTTTCGACAGGACGTGGGGCTCTACCGTCGCCTCATGCAGGGAGCGGCGTTCTTCCGGCCAGACGAAAACGGGCTCGATCAGGAGGGCGTTGGTCGAGAGCGCCGTCAACATCATGCCGGTCTGAACCCGGCCCGCCTCGAAGCGGGGCCTCAGCGCCTCGAACCGGGACATGATGGCGCGATAGGCGGCCTGGCCGTCCTGCAAGGCGACGAGGCCATGAACCGGCACCCAGCGCTCACCGTCGGGGCCCAGTACATTGTTCAGCGGCGTGAAGGGGCTAACCCTGACCACGCGCGGGATCGACGCCTCGACCTCGCGTCCACCCAGACCCAGGCAGATGCGGCGCGCCTCAACCAGATCGGCTTCAGCCCCGGCGGCGGAGCGGGCCTCTGCTGTCAGATGGATTGACCAATCATCGGCCCCGAGAAAGCCCCGCCCAGCGACTGCCGTTCGGGCTGCGGCCGCCACGCCCTTGAACAGATCGCCTCCAGACGTCGCGATGGCCCCCAGCGCCTGGACCCCCTGAAGCAGCGACGCCCGCTTCAGTCGCATCGCAGACAGAGCCGGATCGAATCCGAACATGTCAGCCGCAACGCCGGCGCGGCTGATCTCGGCCGTCGCCGCCAGCGCCTGGTCTGCCGTGTCGAAGGCGAAGGAGCCGTGCGCCTCGTGCGCCGGCGTCCGCATGAGCCGGAGTGTGATCTCGGCCTTGACTCCAAGCGCGCCGCAATCGCCGCAGAACAGGCCAGTCAGGTCAGGGCCGTAGTGGCGGTAGAAGACCCGGCCGTCGGCCTTGCGGCGAGCGCCGGTCGCGACGAGCCGCCCGTCAGCGAGGGCGACTGTCAGGCCGACGACGCTCTCGGACGTCGTGCCCCAGTGGCCCGCGCCGAAGACAGCGTTCAGCTGGGACAGGCCGCCGCCGATCGTCGACGACACGCCGGACAGAGGGCCCCAGAAGGGAGTCCGCAGGCCTTGCGGCTTCAACGTCTCGTGCAGGGCCTTCCAGGTGCAGCCGGCCTCGACCGTGACCGTCATGGCCTTGGGATCGACGTGCAGCACCCGATCCATCCGCGACAAGTCGATCAGCGCGACCGGACCAACGTCCGAGGCATAGCCACCGGTGTAGCTCATGCCACCGCCGCGCGGGGCCACGGACAGATTCAGCCGTGCTGTTTCAGCCAGGGCCCGCGACAGGCCAGCGGTGTCGGCCGGGCGGAGAACCGCGACCGGACGGCGACCGATCTTCCAGATGTCCTGACCGTAGAGGTCCAGCAGGGCCGGATCGGTCGAAACGACCTCGGGGCCCAGCGCGGCCCGGAGGGCGTCGGCGGGCAGTGTGCGGGACAGGTCGTCGGCAGGGCTCATTGGGGCTTCCACAGACCAAGCAGGGCCGCCGCAAGCAGCGACAGCCAGATGAAGAGAACGGCGGGGCGGGTCACGGCGAGCGACCGGGCGATACGAGCGTCGGCGTCGGCCTGTCCGGCCGCGAGCGCACCCAGGGCCGGGCCGAGGTCGGCGGTCAGGCGGCGGACAAGCAAGCCGGTGAGGACGCATCCGGCGAGGATGAGGAGCTTGAGGTTCACAAACAGCGGCCAACCGCTAACCCCCGCCAGACCCGCCACGCCGCCCGCACCGAGGCCGGCTGCCACGACCCAACGCACGCCGAGATCAAACTGGCGCAGGCTCGACGCGGGCGCGGCGTGGCTCAGATGAATTCGCCAGGCGACGAAAAGCCAGACCAGCCCCGCCGCCCATGAGACCGCGATCCAGACCAGATCGACCGAGACCCACCCCCGCGTGGCCGCCAGGGTGAACCCCGTCGGAAACGCCAGGATGAGCGCTGTGCGAGGGGCCATGTCGACGTCGCCCAGCAACCCGGCCGCTCCTAGCCTCGCCGCCCGGTCCTTGCCGGGATTGGCGATCAGGAAAGACGCCACGAACGCACCGAGATCGCCACCCAGCCAGTAGACCAGGATCAGGACGTGCAGCAGCAGGAGAAGTGCGTCGGCCAAGGCGTCGTCCGCAAATGATATAAGTCTATATCATTTGGTCGCGACGCTGTTGGCAAGCCCAAAGGGCTGTCAGGTCCAGCCTTCGGCCCCCGAGTGGCGCTGGGACGTCATGTGGTACTGGAACCGGTCTGGCCGGTAGTGGCCGACGATCATCTGCACGGGTCGGCCGTCTGCGCCGATCATGATGCGCTCTATCTTCAGGACGGGTGATCCCGACGGCACGTCCAGACAGGCCGAAACGGTGGGCGAGGCCGCGCCCGCCGTAATCCACTGCTCGGCCTCCACGGCCCCTGCCCCAGCGCGTTCGAGCAGCGTCAAAAGCGGCGTCGAACGCAGTTCATCGATCGAATAGCGTGCCGCGATGTCGGCGGGGACATAGGTCGTCAGGTAGGAGAACGGTTCGCCTTGCAGCTTCCGCAGGCGGACGGCCCTCTGAACCGTCGCCCCGGGTTCAAGTTTCAGCCGCGCTGCAACAAGAGCATCGGCGGGCTCGTCGGCCACCTCCAGCAGCTCCACCTCGGTCGTGAGACCCATCGACTTCAGGGACGAGATCAGGGTCTCGAAGGAGCCGGACACCAGCGGGATCACCCCCCCGGTCGACACGATCGTGCCCCGACCTCGATGGCGAGAGACCAGATTGTTGGCGGCCAGTTCGTTCAACGCCCGCTTGACCGTGATACGCGACACGTCAAAGGCTCGCGCCAGTTCCTGCTCGCCAGGCAGGGTCTCGCCATCGGCGTAGACGCCCGACTGGATGCGCTCGCGCAAAACCAGAAACACCTGATGATACAGGGGCGTGGGCAGAGCCCCGTTCAGAAGTCCCGCGTCGTCGGCCTGGATGTCTGATGCGCCGTCGGCCAAATGACCTATTCCTATACCAACTCAGTCCGCGCTAGGCATAGGACGATCCGCCCGGAGCGCGCAATGTCCGACCCATCGCCCTATATCGCCCTCGCCATGCAGACGACCTGCTTCGCCGTCAACGGCGATGCCGACGCCCGCGCCAGTAGGCCGCGCATGGCCGAGGCGATCCGAAGGATCAGCGCGCAGATCGGGGCGTCAAAACGCTTCATCGGTCCGGACGTGCGGCTGGTCGTTCTGCCCGAATACTTCCTAACGGGCTTTCCAATGGGCGAGCCGACGGTGGTCTGGGTCGAGAAGGCCTGCCTGGAGCCCGGCGGTGCCGAATACCGCGCATTGGGCGAGGTCGCGCGCGCTCACGATGTCTTCCTGGCCGGCAACGCCTATGAGACCGACGAGCATTTCCCCGGCCTCTACTTCCAGTGCAGCTTCGTCATCGCGCCCTCCGGCGACGTTATCCTGCGCTACCGCCGCCTGGTGACCCTGTTCGGGCCCAGCCCCTACGACGTCTGGGATCATTATATCGCCCGCTATGGCCTGGAGGGCGTATTCCCCGTCGCCGACACCGAGATCGGCCGCCTGGCCGCCATCGCCTCGGAGGAGATCCTCTATCCGGAGATTGCGCGTGCCCACGCGGTGCGGGGTGCCGAGGTGTTCGTGCACTCCTCCAGCGAGATCGCGGCGGCCCTGGCCACGCCCAAGAACATCGCCAAACAGGCCCGTGCCATCGAGAACCTGACCTATGTCGTCAGCGCCAACTCGGCCGGTATCGATGGCATCTCCATACCCAAGGCCTCGACGGACGCCTCGTCCAAGGTGATCGACTTCCGGGGACTGGTGCTGGCAGAGGCCGGCTACGGCGAGAGCATGGCGGGCTACGCCGAGATCGACGTCGGGAGCTTGCGCCGCTACCGTCGCCGTCCGGGCATGCCGAACATCCTGTCGCGTCAGCCCATGCATCTGTGGAGCCAGGCCTATGCGGGCGTGGACATTCAGCCGCGGAACACTCTGCTGGACGGCTCGGGCGGGGTGACCGTTCCGACGCCCGCCTTCTACGCCCAGCGTCAGCGGGCGGTGATCGACAAGCTGGCCGATGCGGGCCTGATCTAGGCACCCCGAGCTTACCGGCGTTCACCGTGTCGTCATGGTTACGGTTTCGTGACAGCCGAGGGCTCTGAACCGTGCCGTTACATTACAGCGTTGACGCCTGCTCTCCCTCGTCCATAGTCAAATGACCTATAAGTATATCATTTGGCCAATCGGAGGGGCTGGACCCAATGTCGCACACTCACCGTGTTATCCCGACGCGCAGCATGATCCTTGCGGGCGTCGCGTTCGCAGCCTTGGCCTCGGCCGCCGCGCCCGCCTCCGCGCAACAGGCGTCGAACGGCGACCCTGAAGCCTCGGCGGTCGAGGACATTGTGGTCACCGCGCGTCGGCGCGAGGAATCCCTGCAGGACGTGCCGATCGCAGTTTCCGCCTTCACCGAGGAAACGATCGAGAACCGACAGCTTGAGGATCTCTCCGACATCGCCCGCTACACACCGGGCGTTCAGCTGCAGCAGGCCTTCGGCCGGGATGGCGACCGCCCCGTTATTCGTGGTGCGTCCAACATCCTGATCTCCGACGGCAAGGTCGGCGTTTTCCTGGACGGCATTCCGTGGTTCGGTGACTTCACGACCCTGGATCTCGACACAGCTCAGCGCGTCGAGGTGATTCGCGGGCCTCAATCGGCTGTGTTCGGTCGCGGGACCTTGTCGGGTGCGATCAACGTCGTGACCCGCCGCCCCGGCGACGACTGGAGCGGCCGTGTCAGCTATACGGCGGGAACCGACAATCGCCTTTCAGTCTCGGGCGTCATATCGGGGCCGCTGATCGACGGCGTCGGCGTGATGCTGGGCATGACCCAGAACGACGTGGACGGGCAGTATCTAAATCAGGTCGGACTGGGCGAGGAACTCGGCAGCCAGAGCTCGCAGGGCCTCTATGGCGGCCTGTTCTTCAACCCGCATCCCGATTTCGACGCATCGATCCGCTATTTCCGCTCCGAAGACCGGGACAGCCACTTCGCGGTGGCCCTTCAGAACTCGACGTTCAACAACTGCTTCCAGTCGACACGCAGCTACTACTGCGGCGAGATCGCGACACCAACACGGTTCGCCCTGAACACCGACCGCTTCCTGATGCCCGGTCTCAAGCGCGAGGCTGAGCGTTTCATCGCCGACGCCAACTGGAACATCGCCGGTTCGGGCTATGTGGTGTCATACCTCGGGGGCATGAACGACGTCTACGAGGCCTCCGGATACGATCAATCCTATGACGAGCGGGACTTCTTCCTGATCGGAGCGGGCTGCCCGTTCGTCCCGATCGCCAACCGGCTCTGCGGCCGTTCGCCGTTCAACGACACCTCAAGCTCCAATCGGGAGACACAAACCCACGAGTTGCGGCTGTCGAGCCCGGGCGGTGGCTTCCTGACATGGAACATCGGCGTCTATTCGGCCAGCGACGAGCTGACCCCCTCACCGGAGTTCCTGGAGGCCACTGAGGTCGGCCTCGACACTCTCGGTGCGATCAACGAGGTCGAGACCCGCGCCATCTTCGGCGGGATTGATCTGGCCTTCTCGGAAACCCTGACGCTGGCGCTGGAGCTCCGGTATCAGGAGGACGAGGTCACCTCCACCAACCAGCCCTACACGGCCTCGACCTACTTCGCCCCCGCCTACCTGGCGACCCTGCGTAGTCCCAATCCGAATGCTGTGGTTGGCACGACCCTGACCCGGACGACCCAGTTCGACAATACTCTGCCGCGAGCCACCCTGACCTGGGAGCCGTCGTCGGACCTGACGCTTTATGCCCAGTACGCCCAGGGCAACTCGCCAGGCGGCTTCAACGATCCGGCCGCGCCCGTCACGACGTTCGAGGAGGAAACCCTCACCAACTATGAGATCGGGGCCAAGACGCGGCTGTTCGGTTTCGACTATCTGAACGCCTCGCTGTTCTGGAACACCTACGAAGACCAGGTCCTGACCAACACCTTCCAGGCGCTGACCGTCGTTCAGAGCTACCGCGCCAACATCGGTGAATCCGAGCTGAAGGGCCTAGAGTTGGAAGGTGCCTACTCCCTGACCGACAACCTGTCAGCGCGTTTCACCTACTCCTACCTCGACGCAGAAATCACAGAGGGTGTGGATGGTGACCAGGCGGTGCTGCTGCGCGGCGCGGCTTGCAAGACCGGCACGGCGATCAACCTCGATCTTGCGGGTTGCCGCAGCGCCGGTTCGATCGTTGGAAAGCGCCCGCCGCTGGTGTCCGAGCATTTGGCAAGCGCTGGCATTCGCTGGGACGGTGACGCCTTGGAGAGCGGCTGGACGCCCTTCGCGTCGGCCGACGTCAGCTATCGCGGAGAGTTCTTCGAACAGGTGCACAACAACATCACCATCCCGTCCTCGACGCGACTGGATGTGCAGTTGGGTGTCCAGAACGACAACCTGAGACTGGCCTTCTGGGGTCGCAATATCACCGACGATGACACACCGCAGGGCGTGCTCCGCTACGTCGACTTCCCGGCTGCGCTCACGCCTTCCGGGGACCGGCCGCGCGCGTTTGCTGTGACGGCTGCCCCAGGCGCAAGCTACGGCATCACGCTCAGCGCCCGCTTCTGATGCAAGCCTCCTCGCTGGCCGCTGTCGCTTTGGCTCTCTGGGCTCCGGCGGCGGCGGCCGGTGATCCGTCGCCTGCGCCTCTTGCCATCGGTGTACTCGAGCGCGACCTGCCCCGGTTGGTGGAGATGTTCGAGGGCGAGTGGGACAATGCCGAGCAGGTGGGCTTCGCAGAGGAGCTTGGCTTTCCGGACGGAGCCCCGCCCTTGCGCCGTCACGTCACGGTGCGCCGGATCGAGGCACCTGGCCTGGGATCGCTCGTGCTCAGGTTGGACGAATACCGGAACAATGACCCCTCCGATTTGGGGCGTCAGCGGCTCTACGCCTTCGCCGTCGATCCGGCGAAGATGGTGATCCGCATGGACGTGCTGACGCCGGTGGGCGAACGCCTGCCCGCCGACGCCGACCATGCAGGCCTGACGCGAGAAGGCATGCGCTTCAATCCGGGCTGCGAGACCCTGTGGAGGCGCAACGCTGATCAGTTCGTCGGCTGGATCGAGGACGGGGCCTGCACGGTCCGGTCGCAAGGCGGCACGGGCCCGGAGCTGACCATCGGGGCTGACATTGCCCTGTCGGCCGACCAGCTTTGGATGACGGAGACGGCCCGCAATCCCGACGGCGGCGACGCCTACCCGGACGAACCCGACAATCCCGTCCAGTACCGTCGCGCCACGGCCTTCACCTGCTGGCTGGCCGTGCCCCGACAGGCACCACAGGAAGGTTGGTTCTACGCCCGCAATCTGGCGATCCACGATCAAGGCGGGGAGGTCTGGGTCACCACCGACGAGACCACGCCACGCACGTATGGCTTTCGCATGAGGAACGTCCGCTGGCCGACGGGGCAGAACGCCGACGCCTTGACTCTCTATGTCCATGACCAGAGGGGCGCGCCCGCGATCAGCTATGCCTGGGCCAGCCCGGATGCGACCCGGATCGGCATCAATCTGAGAACCCTCCAGGGCAGCTGCTCGCGCTAGGCGATGCGCCCCTCGTCGATCAGCGTCCGCTGATAGCATTCGCCGTCGCGGAACCAGTGCCAGGTCCGCGCGCGGGTCCGTCCGTCCGGAGCCAGCACGATCAGCTCATAGAGATGTGCGCCGGGCGTGTCGGTCCGCTCCCACGTCAGGATGCAAGTTCGCTCGTCGCCCTGCCAGGCGTGTCCCTGGATCAGCCCGGTGTCCCACCACAGCCGACCGTCGCGATAGACGCCCGGATGCTCGGCCTCCACCATCCGGCCATCGGGCCAGGTGAAACGGTTCTTCTGGACATAGGCATAGGGGCCATCGTCGGGGAAAGAGACCTCAATGCGCGAGGCATGGCGATCGACCTCAACGCCATCGGTCGTCACCGTGCGATAGGTCCCCTCCCACACGCCGGCGTGGCGGACCAGCGCGGGCATATGATCATGCAGTGGGTTCACTTGACCCGGCGCTCGGTAATGCAGGTCCGCTTGAACAGCTTGTCGTTCTCGAACCAGTGCCAGGTGCGGGCGCGGTCATTGCCGTCCTCGGACAGCTGGATCATCTCATAGAGATAGGCACCCGGCATGTCCTTGCGCGTCCAGGTCAGACAAACGGTCCGCGGGTCGATTTCCCAGGCGCGGCCGTCGATGCGGTCGGTGTCCCACCAGATCTGGCCGTCGCGATAAGTGGCGGGGAAATGAATCTCTTCCCTCCTGCCGTCGTCCCAGATGTAGGTATTGATCTGATAGTAGGCGTACGGACCGTCGTCGGGGAACTTGCACTGGAGATGCGAGCGGTGCCGGTCGATGACGTTGTTATCGGGATCGACGTGGATGTATTCGCCTTCCCATTCGCCAGCGTGGCGGGCCAGGACTGGCATGCCTTCGTGGATACCGCTCATCGTCGTCTCCCTCGCACGGGCGGCGCGATCCGCCCTTGGCAAATGGTATAGACTTAGATCATTTGAGCATGAAACCCCCAATGCGCCTGATCAGTCGAAAGGCTGTGAATCAGGCGCTCACCAGGATGTGGACGGGCCTATGGATGATGCGCTGAAGGTCGAGGTCGCGGGCGATGTGGCGACCTTGACCCTGAACCGGCCCGAGAAGAAGAACGCCCTGACGCTGACGATGTGGAGCACCCTGCCCGGCCTGCTGGCGGAGGTGGCGGCCGATCGGGCGACCAAGGTGCTGGTGGTGCGGGGCGCAGGCGGGACCTTCGCGGCAGGGGCCGACATCGGCGAGTTCGAAACCGTCTATGCGACACCGGAGAGTACCCGAGCCTATTTCGATCGGGTCGGCGAGGCCATGGAGGCGCTGGCGACCTTCGAGAAGCCGACGATCGCCATGATCGAGGGGGCCTGCGTCGGCGGCGGACTGGGCCTGGCGCTGGCTTGTGACCTGCGGATCGCGGCCACGGACGCGAGGCTGGCGCTGACGCCGGGCAAGCTGGGGTTGGTCTATTCGCTGCCCGACACGCGACGGTTGGTGCAGGCGGTGGGGCTGTCGAAAGCCAAGGACATCCTGTTCACCGGGCGGCTGATCGGGGCGGAAGAGGCGCTGGCGATCGGGCTGGTCGATGCGCTGCAAACGCCGGATGCGCTGGAGGCGGCGGTGGCGGACAAGACGGCGCAGATCGCGGCGGCCAGCCAGTGGACCGCGCGGCGGGCCAAGGCGATCGTGGGGTTGATCGCCGATGGGGAGACCGGGGATACGGCCGAGACCACGCGCTGGCTGATCGAGGCGGTCGAGGGCGAGGATTTCCGCGAGGGGCGGGATGCGTTTCTGGCCAAGGGGAAGCCGGTGTTTCCGTTTCGGTGAGCCGGGTCGAAACAGGGTGCGAACCGTCTGAATCGTCTGAAATCGACGAATGTGCACTGTGAAAAACACAGTGCACATCGTGCACATCGTGGAATTGGGGACGACGGATCGGGTCATCGGGACAACGTAAACGACCCATGCGTCAGGATCGGACGCATCGATGTTTTCCCTCTCCCAAAGGGAGAGGGCTTGAGCGCCCACGAGCGCGGCGAGTGGTCTTGCGCGAAAGGGTGAGGGGTTCCGGTGGGAACCGGTGAGAGGGAAACCCCTCACCCTTTCGGCTTGCGGATCGCTGCGCTCTCCGAGCCTCAAGCCCTCTCCCGCTGGGAGAGGGGAAGCGGTGTGGCAAGCCGCCCCGCCAACCCCAATATCGCCTGGCTGTCGCGGCCGATGATCTGGGCAGACAAGGGCAGGCCGTCGCTGGACAACCCCATCGGAAACGCCACCGCCGGCAAGCCTGCCACGTTGGCCAGGCAGGTAATGTCGGCCTGGTCGGCCGGGATGGGCTCGCCGAAACGGAAGGCGGGGCCGCCAGTTGTTGGACACAGCAGGCCGACGCGGTCACCCATCATCACCTCGATGCGCTCACGAGCCGCAACGACCTCGGCGCGGGCCTCGGCGAGCTTGTCGGGCGGCTGGTCCGCGCCCCAGCGGAGCATGCCGGCGAAGGTGTCCGAGAAGCCGTCTGGTCGAGCGTCGAGCATGGCCGCGTGCTCGGCCATCCCCTCGACCTCTGAGATCAGAAGACCCCGACGGCGCAGGCGACCGAGGTCGATGTCGAGCGGCATGGAGCCTTCCAGCAAGCCCTCAGCCTCGGCCAGTGCGACCAGGGCAAGAATGGCTGAGCGAACATCGTCGGACAGGGTTGCGCGACCGGTCACGTCGAGCACGGCGAGCGGGCCGGCCGGAGAGGCCGGGTCCGGCACGGCGATCTCGGCGAGCACCACCGCGCAGTCCCCGGCGTACCTCGCGTGGATGCCGACGTGGTCGAGGCTTGGCGACAGGGGGGTGACCCCCTCGGCGCAAATCGCACCGTAGCGGGGCTTGACGCCGAACACGCCGCAGTATGCCGAAGGAATCCGGACCGAGCCCATGGTGTCGGTGCCGAGCGCGGCCGCGCACAGCCCCGCCGCCACCGCCGCGCCCGAGCCGCCGGACGATCCGCCGGCCGTATAGCCCTCGCGCCAGGGGTTTTCCGTGCGCCCGAACCACGGATTGTCGGTGACGGCGCCAAGCGCGCCCTCTTCCATGTTCAGCGTGCCGAGGATGATCGCGCCCGCCGCCCGGAGGCGCGCCACGCATGCGGCGTCGCGGTCGGCGATGCGGTCGCGATAGGTGCCGATGCCCGCCGTCCAGGGCAGTCCGGCGACGGCGATGTTGGCCTTCACGCCGAAGACGCAGCCGTCCAGCGGGGACAGGGCCATGCCCGAAGCCCAGCGGTGGGTGGACGCTTTGGCCGCGTCCCTCGCGCCTTCGACGTCCAGGTCGATGAAGGCGCGAATGGTCGGGTTCAGCCGCTCAATCCGGGCGAGATAGGTCGCCAGCACAGCATCCGGCCGGGCCGCGCCCTCGGAATAGGCGGCGGCAAGCCCGGTGACACCGGCCGCGACCTCCGGCTCGAACGGGCCGAGCATCAGAACCGCTCGTCGATCAGGCGGATGGGCTTCTGGCGTACTTCGACCTGGGTGAGCGCAGCCGTTTCGCCCCGACCGACCAGCTCCACATCGACCTCAATGCCGATCTTGCGCTTCAGGATCTCGCCGAACCGGGCGGCCAGCGCGGGGTCGCCGGGGACCGAAGCTTCGGCCACCACCACGAACGTATCCCGCCCCGCCGCATCGCGGCGGGTCTTGCAGACGAACTCGCCGGCGAACTCCGGTGCCTCGTCCAGCATGGGGCCGATGGCCTGGGGGAAGATGTTGATGCCGCGCACCTTCACCATGTTGTCGGACCGGCCGAGAAAGCCCTCGATCCGTTGGAAGCTCGCGCCGATCGACGACGGCCGGGTGATGACCTCGGTCACGTCGTGGGTGTTGAAGCGGATGATCGGGTAGAGGTCATCCTTGTAGAGGCAGGTCACAACCATGTCGCCGGGTGACCCATCGGCCACAGGCTTACCGGTGTCGATGTCGCAGACTTCCAGATACTGGGCGTCCTCCATGACGTAGAGGCCGTCGCGGTCGGGGCCCTCGCCCGCGATGCAGCCGGTGTCGCCGACGCCGTACCAGTCGAAGCATTCCGCCCCGCCCCAGGCGTCAGACAGGGCCTGCTTGTCCTCGCGGCCCATGTGGCCCGAGATCATCCGCACGGGGATGTCGACGCCGGGGACCAGTCCGGCCTCGCGCGCCACCTCGGCCAGCCGCTTGATGTAGTCGGCGAAGCCGACGATGGCTGTTGCACCAAAGGTCTTCATCAGCTCGACCTGCTGGGCCGAGCGGGTCTCGACGCCGGTGCCCGCCGACATGAAGACCGCGCTGGTCCAGTGGGTCACGGCCTCGCGCACATAATGGCCGCCGTTGATCATGCCGTGGCCATAGACCGAGTGGACGACGTCGCCCGAGCGAAGCCCCTGCCAGCGATAGAGGCGGGCCAGAAGCAGGTTCTGAACCTCACGGCTCTTTGGCCCGAACAGCAGGACCTGGGGCTTTCCGGTGGTGCCCGAGGTGGTGTGGAAGATGACGGGCGGGCGCTTGTCTGCAGGGTAGCTATCGAAGCCGGCGAAGTCGCCGAACGGCGGCGCGATCTCCAGCGACTTCATGATGTCGGACTTGTCGAAGCTGGGCAGGTTGGGCAGGTCGTCGAGGCCCTTGATGTCCCCCTCGGCGATGCCGGCGGCACCCCACAGACGACGATAGAAGGCGGTCTTCCAGGCGCGGGCGACGCAGCGGGCGAACAGCGTCTCTTGCCGGGCGCGGAGCTCGTCGCGGCTGATGGAGGTCACCAGCCGGGTGAAGGCATCCCCGATGGGGTGGTCACGGGCGATGGCGGCGAAATCGATCTCGTCCCAGTAGGTGCGGTGGGTGTCGGTCATCGGTGGGCTCCGAGGAGGGAGAGGATCGCAGCGGCGTCGGGCAAGGTCTCGAACCGGTCGATCATGTCAGCAACGGCAGTCGCATTGGCACCGAGGCCCCCGAAGTCGAGGCAGGCGGCCTGTTTGGCCAGGTGCTGTTCATGGGTCAGGGGTTGTGCGGGCGAGCCAAGCTGGGCGGTGACCGAATGTCGGAACGAGCGGCCATCGTTGGTGCTGACGGTGAGGGTCGCCGGAGTGAAGGCGGCAGGGTCCGGGTTATCGTCGGCCTCGACGAGGACGCGGTCCGCAAGCTGGAGGAGTGCCAGATCAGACAGCCGCTCCGGCGTGAAGTCAGCGAGACCCACAGTACCGCGCGTGAGGACCACAGCCCCCAGCCACGGCAGGCAAAGCCGCGCCCAGGCTGGGGCCATGTCGGCGCTGGGACGACGCCCGACGAGGCGGTGGATGAGAGGCGGCGCGCGATAGACGATCTGCGCAATGTCCCCGGAAGTCAGTCCGTGATCCGCCATCAGGGTCTGGAGGGCGACAATGCCGCCGTGGGCCGCGCGGCCAGTCGGGAAGGGTTTCCAGCTGATCTCCGCGATGCGGAAGCCGGGCGCCGGGTCGGTCAGGGGCGCGGCGTTGTGCGCTGTCTCGAACAGGGTGAGGTAGCCGAAGGGCCCCTCCAGCGAAGCCTCGGGTCCGGGGAGGCCAGCCTCGGCGAGGTCGACGGCCATGACGGCGGCGCGGGCCGCGTTGGCGATCTGGACAGGAAGCGCTGGCTTGCCCTCGGCGTGCGCCTGCATGGTGCCGGAGGCGAAGGCAAGGGCGTAGCCGAAGGCGGAGACGCCCTGATCCACCGGAAGGCGACGCAGCGAGATCAGGGCGGCGACGCAGCCGAAGATGCCCGCCGTCGCCGGGCGGAAGAACTTGAGCGGCGTGGTGGCGGAAAGGCCGAGAGAGGCGGCGACCTCGACCCCGGCGACTAGGGCGGTCAACAGGGTTTCGCCGGTGATGGGTTCGCCCTCGGAGGTGGCGCGGTCGGCCTCGGACAGGATCACGGCACCGACCGTGGCCATCGGGTGGACCACGGCGGGTTCGTGGACGCAGTCGAACTCCTGAGCGTGGATCTGGAAGGCGTTGACGAAGGCGGCCGAGGGCTGGGGCAGACGCACGCCCGGCCGGCCGAGCACGCCGCAGGTCGAGCCCTCGCCCCAGCGCCGGGCTGCGGTCAGGACATTGACGGCGAGCGGCGCACGGGCTCCGGCCGCGCCGACGCATAGGGTGTCGTGCAGGAAGGTTTTGGCGGCAGCCCGCGCTGGGCCGTCGATGTCGGCCCAGGTCAGGGCCAGAGCGCGTTCGACGAGGGTGCGGGACAGGGTCATGCGGCCTTCCCGGGCAGGGCGGCCGACAGGTCGGCGACAGTCGTCGTGAGGCCCAGCCCCTCGACGGCGGCGATCAGGCGCTTGGCCGCTTCGGGGCTCATACCGCCCCAGGCCATCAGGGCGCGCGCCTTGTCTCGGACGGCGTCGGGCGACAGGGGGTTCTCGGGATCGCCGAGCGCGTCGAGCGCTTCGATCCGGTGTTCGACGCCACCCGCCTTAGCCATCAGCCGGGCACCGAAGCGGGCGGGATAGGCGGCGGTGATGTCGTCGGCGACGCCGACCGAGACACGGGCACGCAGGGCGGCGATCTCGGGGTCCACCAGGGCGGCGGGCTCGAACCGGGCCAGGCCGGCGTCGCCGTGGATGAGGGCGACCGCCACGCTGTGTTGCAGCGAGAACTTGCCCTCGGCTGGGGTGGTCGGATCGGGCTTGTCGCAGAAGAGGACGCTGTCGCGGTAGGTCTCGACCCGCACGGTGTCCGGCGGGCCGTCGATCCGCGCGCGCAGGGCGAGCGCCGCGTCAATGGCGGGATGGGCATGACGGCAGGCGGCGTGGGGCTTGAAGCTGACCTCGTGGATGAACCAGCCGTCGGCGGAGGCCAGCACGGCCTCGGGATCGGCCTCTGGTGCCATGGCAGGCAAGAAGCCTTGCTCCCCCTCCAGTACCTTGAGCGGCCCTCGGAAGCCGGCGCGCGCCAACAGAGCCGAGGCCACGCCGTTCGCCGCCGCCCGACCGTCGTGCAGCGCCTTGACCGATCCCGGCTCATGCCGCGCTCGCCAAAGCCCTGCGCCCTGCTGGCCGGCCAACCCGAGCGCCCAGGCGGTCCGTTCGTCATCCAGCCCCATAAGGCTGGCTCCAGCCGCCGCCGCACCAAAGCCGCCGACGGTGCCGGTCGGATGGAAGAAGCGATAGTGCGAGGCCCCTGCCGCTCGCCCGATGCGGATCATGGCCTCATAGCCGCGAACGATGGCGTCCAGCAGGGCCTCGCCGTCGGTCACGCCGAGGTGCTCGGCGAGCGCCAGGGCGGCGGGCATCGCAACGGGGCCGGGGTGCAGCAGAGCGCGGCGGTCGACGTCGTCCATCTCCAGGATCGCTCCGGCCGGGCCATTGGCGAGCGCCGCCGCCTGGGGCCCGACGCTAGCGCCGCCGATGATCTTGCAGGCCCCTGTCCCCTCTGCCCGAGCCAACCCCTGGACGCGCGCCACATCGGCCTCCCGTGCCCCCGCCACGGCACAGCCGACCCAGTCGAGCAGGTGCAACCGTGCCCGCGCGCGATCGTCCGGCGAGACCGGCCTCGCCAGCAGAACCGCCAGTCGTTCGGTGATGGAGGACAAATGTCCGGACATATGCTGTTATCGCGTCCCCGGCCCTCGCCGGTCAAGCCGGAGCGCGCCCCTAACCCATGCCGACCTCGATGACGATGGACGCCGCGATCGACGCCCTCAAGTCGGCCGTGCCGAACGGCGGCCGCGTCTTCGTCCAGGGCTGCGCGGGCGAGCCGCTGGCGCTGGCGGAGGCGTTGGCGCGGCGGCCCGAGGCGGCGACGGGGTTGACGTTCGAAGGCGTGTGGATTCCCGGGGTCAATCGCACGGACTGGGCCGGGCTACATGCACAGGCCCGCGCAGAAGCCATCTTCCTCGCGCCAGAATGGCGCGACAGCTTCAGGGCGGGTCAGCTGGCCTTCTCGCCTCTGACCTACACCCAGGTCTGGAGACGGCTGTCGGAGCGTCCGTTCGATGTCGGGGTTTTCACCATTGCTCCACCGGACCCGGGCGGCCGATGCAGTCTCGGTGTCGCGGCCGACTTCAGCCCGGCCGTGTTCGAGCGGACCCGGTTCCGCATCGGCCTGACCCACGCGGACATGCCCGCCGTTCGCGACGGCCCGACCATGCCGCTCGACGCCTTCGACGTTGTGGTCGAGGTCGGGACGCCCCTGCCCGGCTATGGTGCCGGCGTGATCGATCCGGTCAGCGCCGCCATCGCCGCGCGGGTCGCCGCCTTGGTCCCTGACGACGCGACCGTGCAAACCGGCCTCGGCAAGATCGGAGTGGCGACGCTGGCCGCGCTGGCCGACCGCCGGGGCCTGTCGATCCACTCCGGCATGGTCACCGATCCGCTGATCGAACTGCTGGATCGGGACGCGGTGAACGCCGTGACCACCGGCGTGGCGCTCGGCTCGTCCGGTCTCTACGCCCGCGTGGCCGAGGATGCTCGCGTGCGGTTCCAGCCGGTCGGACAGACCCACGCCATCTCTACGCTGGCGGCCATCCCGCGCTTCCTCGCCATAAACTCGGCCATCGAGGTCGATCTGTTCGGACAGGTCAATGCCGAGTGGATGGACGGGCGCCAGGTCTCGGGGGCGGGTGGCCTGATCGACTTCCTGCGCGGGGCCTGGGCGTCGGACGGCGGAGTGCCGGTCATCGCCCTGCCCGCCTCGGCCAAGGGTGATGCGCTCAGCCGGATCGTGCCGCGCCTGTCCTGTCCGCCCAGCGTCGGCCGAGGCGACCCGGTCGTGATCGTGACGGAGCATGGCGCCGCCGATCTGCGCGGCCTGTCGATCGACGCGCGGGCTGAGGCCCTGATCGACGTCGCAGCGCCTTCGCACCGCGATCGATTGGCCGAGGACTGGTCCGCCATGCGACGGGCGATGTAGGGAGAGCCATGGCCGCGCCTCGCTATCGCCAGCTCGCCGAGACCCTGCGCGCCGCCATCGCGCGGGGAGACTTCGCCGTGGGGTCTCAACTGCCGCCCGAGCTGGAGCTTGCCCAGACCCACGGAGTGTCGCGCCACACCGCCCGCGACGCCATCCGCCTGCTGACCGAGGCCGGGCTGATCGCGCGGCGCCGGGGAGCGGGCACGACGGTGATCGCCGCGTCCAGCCCTCAGGCCTATGTCCAGCCGCTGGGTGGGGTCGAGGATCTGATGCAGTACGCCCAGACGGCGAAGCTGACCGTGCTGGGGCAGGCCGAGCGGCGGCTGACGGCGGTCGAGGCGGCGCGGATTGGCGGAGATGTCGAACGGACCTGGCTGGTGATCGACGGGCTGCGGATCGCCGAGGCCCTGCCGCTGGCGTTGTCGCGGATCTATGTACCCCAGCCGTTCACGGGGGTGGCGGGGGACCTCGGCGAAGGGCGGTCGGTCCATGCTTTGCTGGACGAGAGGTTCGGCGTGGCGGCGGGTCGGATCGATCAGGAGATTACGGCGGAACTGCTGTCGGCCGCCGACGCCAAAGCCCTGAAGGCCGAGACGGGCGGAGCGGCGTTGCGGACGCTGAGGCGGTATCACGGGGACGACGGAGGGCTCATCCTCGCGTCGGACTCGGTGCATCCCGGAGGGCGGTTCGTCTATGCGATGACCTATCGGCGGGAGGGGTAAAGCAGTCCTCCCCCGTTGGGGGAGGGGGACCGCGAAGCGGTGGAGGGGGCTAGCCGCGCATGCTGGCGTCTGGGTCACGCCCCCTCCGTCTCCTACGCTACGCTCCGGATCCACCTCCCCCAACGGGGGAGGATTTGAGCCCAGCCCTCATCTCCGCCCCGTGCTCATCCAACCCGGGCACCCTGGGGTCGATCACCGCCGGCTCCCGCCTAAACCGGATCGGTGTTCCCACGATCTCATTGCCCTCCGCGTCGCGCGCAAGCATGCCGCGGGCCGCCAGCGCCGGGTCGTCGAAAGCGTCTTTGAGCATGCGAACCGGGGCCCAGCAGACGTCCTTGTCGGCGAACCAGACTTCCCAGTTGGCCAGCGTCCGCTGCGCGAACGCCTCACGCAGGAAGGCCCGCAGCGGCTCCTGCCCCCGGCCAGGCGGCAGTTCGGCGTAGTGGATCAGGTCCTCGCGCCCCAGCGGCGTCAGGAGGTTCTTGGCGAACTTCACCTCCGCCCCGCCCAGGGCCAGCCAGCGGTCGTCGGCGGTGCGATAGAGCCCGTACATGGCGTTGCCGCCCCAGGATCGCTCATCCTTGACGACATGGGCTTCGCCGGTCGCGAAGATCCGGCCCGTTACATTCGGGGTCCAGGCCAGGACGCTGTCGAACATGGCCACATCCAGATAGTCGCCCTGCCCGGTCTCTCGCTTGCGCAACAGCGCCATTAGAACGCCCGAAAGCGCCGTCAGCGACCCGAGTGCATCGGCCACCGGCATGGCGGGCATGGCGGGCAGACCATCCTGCCCCTCATTCAATGACACCACGCCTGCCAGCGCCTGGACCGCCACGTCATGTGCGGGGCGATCCCGATACGGCCCGTCCTGCCCGAAAGCCGAAATGGCGCAATAGACCACGCCAGGATTGACCGCCCGAACGGCGTCGTAATCGACGCCCAGCCGCTGGGCGACGCCCGGCCGGAAGGCCTCAACCACCACGTCGGCTTCGGCTGCAAGCGCCATGAAGACGGCGTAGTCCGCCGGGTCCTTGAGGTTCAGCTGGATGGAGCGCTTGCCCCGATGTGTGTTCCTGAACCAGACGCTTTCGCCGTTCTTGCGATAGCCGACGTGACGGGTGGGCTCGCCCTCTCCGGCCGGCTCGACCTTGATCACTTCGGCCCCATGGTCGGCCATCATCAGCGTCAGCATCGGCCCCGGCAGGAACAGGCTGAGGTCGAGGACCTTGACGCCCTGCAGCTTCATTCGCCCAGAACCTTGGCCGTCTGCTCGCCGAGCTTGGGCGCCCGGACACCCGGCGCGCGGCGGCCATCGATCTTCACAGGGCTGGCGAGCATGTGCAGCCCGCCGTCGCGGTCCGGATGATCGACCACGTCGCGCATGCCGACCTCTGCGACGAAGGGATTGGCGAGGGCATCGGCGACGTCGCGGACCGATGCGAAAGGGACTTCCCCGCCTAGCAGGCTCAGCCATTCATCGGTGGCGCGGGTCGAGGTCACCGCGTCGATGGCCTCGCTGAGCGCGGCGAGGTTGGCGCGGCGCGAGGGGATGTCGGCGAAGCGTGCGTCGGCCTGCAGATGCGCCGCCCCGGCCAGTTCGCAGAAGCGGTCCCAGAACTTCAGCGTCTGGCACATGAGCAGGCCCCAGCCGTCCTTGGTCTTCACCAGCTGGGACGGGGCGATCGAGGGGTGGGCGCCACGCGGCAGGCGGCCGATGTCATGGCCCTCGTTCATCGCCCAGACGGCGGGGTAGCTGAGTTGATGCAGGGCGACGTCGAACAGTGACACGTCCACGTCGCAGCCGACGCCGGTCTCGCGCGCCTTCAGGATCGCGCTGACCGTGGCCATGGCCCACATGGTCCCGGTCATGAAGTCGACCATGGACAGGCCGAACCGTGTCGGCGGGGCGTCGGGCTCTCCCGTTAGGCTCATGAACCCGGCCTCGGCCTGCATGAGGTAGTCATAGCCGGGCCAGGCCTCGCGGCTGTTGTTCCGCCCATAGGCCGACAGGTGGGCGCAGACGATGGACGGCTTGATCGCCTTCAGGGCGGGGTAGTCAATGCGCATCTTGGCCGGCTGGTCGCCGCGCAGGTTGTTGACCACGGCGTCCGCTGATTGGACCAGCCGCTCGAAGTCGGCCCGGCCCTCCGGCGTCTTGATCTCGAGGGCGACCGACGATTTCGACCGAGAGAAGGTCTGGAAGAACTGGCTGTCGCCCTCGCCCAGTAAATAGGGGCCGGTCTGGCGCGACACATCCCCACCCATCGACGGCGCCTCGATCTTGATGACCTCGGCGCCCAGCTCGGCCATCAGCATGGTGCCATAAGGACCAGCCCCGTACTGCTCGACCGCCAGGACGCGGACGCCTTCCAGCGGACGCATCTAATCCTCCCCCATTGGGGGAGGTGGATCGTAGCGAAGCGAAGAGACGGAGGGGGCCTGCCGCGGACACCGTGTCTGGGGCTGTCCCCCTCCACCGCTTCGCGGTCCCCCTCCCCCTACGGGAGAGGATTGGCGGGTCATATCTTGTTCCTCGCCACCAGTTGCTTGGCGATAATGATGCGCTGCATCTCGTTGGTCCCCTCACCGATGCACATCAGGGGGGCGTCACGATACAGCCGCTCGATCACGTATTCCTTGGAGTAGCCGTAGCCGCCGTGGATGCGCATCGCCTCGGTGGCGACCTCGACGGCGGTCTCGGAGGCGAAGTATTTGGCCATGCCGGCCTCCATGTCGATCCGGCCGCCGGCATCGAAGGCGCGGGCCGCATCCTCGACCAGCAGCTCGGCCGCGCGGGTGCGGGCCGCCATGTCGCCCAGCTTGAGCTGGATGGCCTGGTGCTCGGCGATGGGCTTGCCCATGGTCTTGCGAGTCTGGGCGTAGATGACGCTCTCCTTCAGCGCCCGCTTGGCGATGCCGACCGAGCGCGCGGCGATGTTGACGCGGCCGATCTCGAGACCGCCCGTTGCCATCAGGAAGCCCTTGCCCTCTTCGCCGCCGACCAGGCTCAGCTCGGCGTCGCAGCGGTAACCGTCGAAGATGAACTCGCCGGAGTCGATCCCCTTATAGCCCAGCTTCTCCAGCTTCTTGCCGTTGGAGATGCCCGGCAGGGGGACCTTGGTCTCCGGGTCGATCTTGGAGACGATCAGCATCGACATGCCCTTGTGACGCGGCTGCGCCTCCGGGTCGGTCTTCACCAGAAGGGCGCAGCAGTGGCCCATGATGGCGTTGGAGATCCAGGTCTTCGTGCCCGTCACGACGTAGTCGGAGCCGTCGCGGGTCGCGACGGTACGGATGGCCTGAAGGTCCGTGCCCGCGTCCGGCTCGGTCAGGCCGAGGCCGCCGCGCATTTCGCCGGTGACGAACCTGGGCAGCCAGTAGTCCTTCTGCTTCTGCGTGCCGAACCGCTGGACGACGGTCGCCATCATCAGGTGGGAGTTGAAGATGCCGGTCAGGCTCATCCACTCCTCGGCGATGCGCATGACGATGCGCGAATAGGTCGTCGCCGACAGGCCCAGCCCGCCGTATTCCGGATCGACGATGGCCCCGAACAGGCCCAGCTCGGCCATGTCGTCCACGAGGTCAGCGGGCCAGATGTCGCCGTGCTCCAGCTCCATGGCGACGGGCCGGACCTTCTGCTCGATCCACTTGTCGATGGCGTCCAGAATGGCGCGTTCGTCGGCGTCAGAGATGATGGGCGAGTGAACGTTCATGTCAGTAGTTCCCGACGCGATCCTCGACCGCGTTGCCACGCGCCGGGATCAGCATGTTGCGCACGAAGGTGCAGACCTTCACCCCGTCCTGGTTCAGGCCGATGGTGCGGATGGTGACGATGCCCTGGCCGGGCCGCGACTGGCTCTCGCGCTTGGCCAGCACTTCGCTCTCGCCATAGATGGTGTCGCCGGCGAAGACGGGGGCGGTGAACTTGACCTCGTCCATGCCCAGGTTGGCGATGGCCTTCTGAGAACAGTCGGTCACGCTCATGCCGATCAACAGGGCGAGCGTATAGGGACTGACCACGATGTTCCGCTTGAACTCCGACGCCTTGGCGAACTCGGCGTCGAAATGCATTGGGTGGGTGTTCATCGTCATGAGCGTGAACAGGTGGTTGTCGTACTCCGTGACGGTCTTGCCGGGGCGGTGCTCATAGACGTCGCCGACGACGAAATCCTCGAAGTACCGGCCGAAGGTCTCGCGGTAGCGTTGGGGGCCGACCTCTTTGAACTGCTGCACCATTCAGGCGTCTCCGACGTGCTCGAGTGTCCGCATCGCGGCGCGGATCAGGGGTTTTTCGATCAGCTTTCCGTCCAGCAGGGCGGCACCGCCTCCGGCCGCCTCGAAGGCGTCCAGCACACGCCGGGCGCGGGCGATCTCGGCTTCGCTCGGAGTGAAGACGGCGTGGACGGGGGCGATCTGGGAGGGGTGGATGCAGGCCCGGCCGGTGAAGCCCATGGCCTTGATGCGGCGGGTGGAGGCGACCAGGTCGGCCTCGTCGGCGATGTCGAGGTGGGGCACGTCCAGCAGCTCAACCCCCGCCCGGGCGCAGGCAGCGGCGAGCACGCCGCGGGCGTGGAACAGCGGCTCCCACTCCAGGGTGCAACCGAGGTCGGCGGCATAGTCTGCCCCGCCAAACAGGACGCCCTTCACCCCCGGCGCGGCGGCGATGTCCCAGGCGGCATAGAGGCCCTCGGCGCTCTCGACGATGGGCCAGAGGGGGGCGTCGCAGGCGGCGCGAACGGTGGCGACGTCTGCGGCCGAGGCGGCCTTGGGGATCATGACGAAGACCGGTTTGGCTCCGCTCAGCGCGGCGAGGTCGCCCTCGCCGTCGGCCGTCCCGACCGCGTTGACCCGCAGTCCGAACCGTCCTTGCAGCGCGGCGAGCGTCGCCGTGCGCGCCGCGTCCTTGCCGTCCGGCGGCACGGCGTCCTCCAGATCGATGCAGACGGCGTCGGCTCCCGCCCCCGCCGCCTTGTCGAAGCGGTCGGGCCGCGAACCGGGCACGAACAGGAGCGAGCGATAGGCCATGACGCCTCGGATCAAATGTCCGGACATTTAGTCGGAGCGAACCGCCTAGGTCAATCCGTCCCGACCGCCATGCCTCTTTGGACGGCTGGGCGACTGGCCGTATCGTCATGCCAACGCCTGAGCGACGGGTAGACGTCCAGCCACCCCTCCAGCCGCTTGGCCGAGGTGGCGACGACCGGAAACAGCAGGCAGTCCACCACACTGAACGCCTCGCCGCAGACGAAGTCTCGATTTGCCAACCGCGCCTCAAACACGTCCAGCGACCTGCGCACCCCGCCCGTCATCGTGTCGATCAGCCAGGGGTCGGGCGTCGGTGCCAGTTGCGTGGCGAAGAACTGCATGGCGAAGGGCATGGCGACCGACGACGAGATGGCGGCCGCCCACATCATCTGCTCGGCGCGGGTCGCGGGATCGTCCGAGATCAGGCCGTTCGCCCCCTTCTCGGCCGCATACCAGGCGATAGCCAAGGTCTCTGCCAACACCAAAGGCCGCCCGCCCGGTCCGTCCGGATCGCGCATCACCGGGGCCTTGCCGAAGGGATTCAGTGCCAGGAACTCCGGTGCCCTGTGCTCCCCCTTGGTCAGGTCGACCATGGTCGTACGGTAGGCCAGACCCGCTTCCTCCAGCGCGATGTGGACCTTCTGACCGTTCGCCGTCGGGACGGACCAGAGTTCGATCATACGGCGGGCGGCGGAACGGCGGCGGCGAAGGCCTCGGCGATCCTTGCGCGGCTGGTCACCCAGACGCCGGGCTTGCCCTGGATGTGCTCGAGGAAGCCTCGGAACGCCCCGATCCGACCGGGCCGGCCGATGATGCGCAGGTGCAGCCCCAGGCTCATCATCTTGGTCTCCCCATCCATCGCCTCGGCATGCATCTGGTCGAAGGTGTCGGTGGCGTACTGCAGCCAGTCCCGGGCCGTCAGGGCCGGGGCCAGCCAGAACTTCATATCATTGGAGTCAAGCGCATAGGGCAGGATGACGATGGGTTTCGCGCCCCCTGAAGTCTCGACCACGTCCCAGAAGGGAAAGTCGTCGGAGTAGTCGTCCATGTGATAGGCGAACCCCTCCTCGACCAGTAGCCGCCGGGTCGCCTCGGTATGCAGATAGCGGCTGAGCCACCCGGTCGGACGCCTGCCGATCGTGCGCTCGATGGACTGCCAGCCCTTCCTGATGAAGTCGCGCTCCTTCTCCTCGTCCATCCAGAACTGGTGCGCCCAGCGCCAACCGTGGCAGCAGACCTCATCGCCTCGCGCGGCGATCTGCGTCGCCAGTTCCGGAGCCCGTTCCAGCGCCAAAGCCGCCGCCGTCCAGGTCGCTTCGATCCGGTGTTCGTCCAGCAGCTTCAGGATGCGCGGTGCGCCGGCCTTGATGCCATACTGATAGTTCGACTCGTTTCCGTGCATCCGCATCGGCCGCTTGGGCACAGCGGACAGTTCATCGACCGGCTCGGGCCCTTTGTCGCCGTCGCGGATGTTTTGCTCGGCTCCCTCCTCGACGTTGACGACGATGGACAGGGCCAGGCGATGGCCGCCGGGCCAGGTGAAGTCGGACGGAGCGGGCATCGAAACCTCTTGCGGCGGATCATATGATCGATTGATATAACTTTATGCGTTTTAAGGGGAAGGGCACGCGATGATCATCGGCGAAATCGAGGTCCTGCGCTGGCTGCACATTCTGGCCATGGTCTACTGGCTGGGCGGAGAGTGGGGGGTGTTTCAGACATCCTATAACGTTGTGAACCCCAGGTTGAGCCTCGATGAGCGGCGTCGGCACATGGAGACGGCCTACCGCATCGATATCCTTGCACGGACCGGGATCATCCTCCTGCTGCCGCTGGGGCTGCATATGGGGACCCTGTATGGTTTCGTGCCATGGGACAGCTTCTGGCTGGTTCCAATGTGGGTTGTCTTCATCGCCTGGCTCAGCCTGACCTGGGCTGCCTTCTTTCAGCGCGAAACGGACCTGGGCATCCGGCTTACCAAGATCGATGAGGCGCTGCGCTACATCCTGATCCCGGCCCTCCTGATCGTCGGAGTCGCCTCCCTTCTTGGCAAGGGACCTCTGGCCGTGGGTGAGGGCACGCTGTGGTACCCTGCAAAGATCACAGTCTACGGCTTGTTGCTGGTCATCGGTCTTGGCCTGCGCTTCATCATGCGGGCGTGGACCACGCGCTTCCGGCGCCTGGCCGAGGGACCCAACCCCCAGGAAGAAGCCGCGCTGAAGCGCGAAATCGCTATCGGTCGAGGCCTGGCCTATGTCTACTGGATCGGCATCGCGTCGGTGGCGTTCCTCGGGGCCGTCAAGCCGTTCTGACCGATCAGTGCGGCTCCTCGCCACCGGAGACATTCAGGCTCTCGGCGGTGATGTATCTGGCCTCGTCCGAACACAGGAAGGCGACGGCGTCCGCTGTGTCCTGGGGCAGGCCCGGGCGGCGCATCGGAATGCGATTGGCCATCGCCTGCAGGTAGTCGTCGACTGAGGCAGCCCCCACGACCTTGGCGAAATACTCGTTCTGCCAGGCCCCCAGACCCGTGGTGACGTGATTGGGGCAGACGTTGTTCAGCGTGATCCCGTGCGGGCCCAGTTCAATCGCCGCCGACCTCGTCAGACCGACGAGGCCGTGCTTGGACGCCGTATAGGCCTGGGCGTGGGGGAAGCCGGACTTGGCGGCCTGGGAGGCGATGTTGACGATCCGCCCGCCGCGGCCCTGTCTGATCATCACCTCCGCAGCCGCCTGGATGCCGTAGAAGCAGCCAGACAGATTGACGTCGATCACGGCGCGCCAGTCATCGGGCATCACCTCCATCAGCGGCTTCATGATGTAGCCGATGCCGGCGTTATTGACCCAGATGTCGAGTCCACCGTGCGCTTCGACCGCATGGGCCGCGAGAGCCCGGACCTGAGCCGGATCGCGTACGTCGCAGACGCAGGTCGATGCGCCCGGTAGTTCGGCCGCGATGGCCGCCATCTCCTCCGTCGCGCCGATCATGGCACCGGGCGTGGCCGCATCCTTCGAGGCCCCGATATCGGAGATGACGACCCGTGCTCCCTCCTCAGCAAGCTTGCGTGCGATGGCCTCGCCCAGACCCTTGCGGCGGCCTGATCCGGTGACGACCGCCACCTTGCCGTCGAAGCGCCCCATCAGAGGCTCTTGGTCACGAGGAAGGTCACGTCGACCATCGACTGGAACTCGCCTGCGATCTTCTGCGCCTGCGGAGTGGAGACCTCGGCGAAGAATTGATCCATGTCACGGACATCGATGGTCTCGATGTAGCCGTATGGCGGGGTGGCGTCGGAGCCGAGCAGACCTTCGACCTTGTGGACCTGAAAGTCGTCGACCGACGTCATTGCCCTGACCGCAGGGATGTCGCTGGCCCTGGCCCAGGCCTCATAGGCCGACGGATCCTGGCCGGGCTTCAGGTTGAAAAGGGCGAAGATTCGGGTGGCGGCCATGTGCGTCATCCTGGAAGCTGGAGGAACCCTCGACGGGTAAATGATATAATCCTATATCATTTGCGCGCGGCAAGCCCCGGAGGTCTATCATGGATGGTTCAACCGATCTGAAGAACGCCGGCCCGGCCCAGTCCTACTCGGGTCCGCCCGACTATCGCGTGGTCGGTCGCCACGGCGTGTTTCCTGACACCAGCCACGACGAGATCGCGCGATTCAACTTCCTGGCCCACATGAACCGTCACCTCTCGACCCGGGTCATGCCGGCCGTGAAAACGGCGTGGGAGCGCCGCGCCGGTCCGGCGTTCGAGGCCCGCGAAGGCCGCACCCCCAAGGACCGCCACGAGGTGCGCAAGACCCTGCTGCAGGACCCCTACTATCAGGCCTGGTCTGCCTTGCGCCGCGCGACCATGGAACAGCGTCAGCAGGCCGGCCGCTGGATCGCCCTGCGGCAGGCCGAGACCCTGTCGGCCAAGGTCGACGCCCTCACCAAGACGGGCGACCGGTTGGAGCTGGACCCCGCCCTGCCGATTCCACGCTATGTCTCGGCGGTGGATCATCACTGCATGCCGGGCAGCTATCACCGCGAGGTCTTTCCCGGCGACGTTTCCGGGGCGGCCAACTACGATAGCGGCATCTTCGCCACCACGGGCGGTGCGCTGGGCCGGTTCTCCGACGGTGGCGGCCATGCCGTGGTCAAGTGGATCAGAAAGACCCTGCCGGACTTCCGGCCGCGTCGCATCCTCGATATCGGCGCGAACCTGGGTCAGAACGTCCTGCCGATCGCCGAGGCCTTCCCCGACGCCGAGGTCATTGCGCTGGACGTCGGCGCGCCCATGCTGCGCTACGGCGCAGCGCGGGCGAAGTCGCTGGGAGTCGAGAACGTACGCTTCGTTCAGGGCGACGGATCGGACCTGTCGCGCTGGGCCGACGGCTCGTTCGACTGGGTGCAGACGACCATGACCCTGCACGAGCTGTCCCTGACCTCGATGAAGGCCATCTTCGCAGAAACCTTCCGCGTCCTGTCCCCCGGCGGGATCGTGCTCCACGTTGAACAGCCTCAGTACGCCGCTGACATGCCCCTGTTCGAACAGGCCATGCGCGACTGGGACGCCTTCTACAACAACGAACCCTTCTGGAGCACGATGCACGAACTCGACATCGACGGCTTTCTGGTCGATGCGGGCTTTCAGAAGGATCGCTTGATCCACGGCGGCGTCACGGCCGTGGTTGACAAGGATGTCTTCCCCGACGCCGCCGACGACGAGGGCGAGGACTATGGCCGCAAGGCCGCCTGGCATGTGATCGGGGCTCGAAAATGAGCCTCGATCTTGCGCTGGCCCTGTCGTCCGCCAAGCCGGCGGGCAAGCGGCCCTACTTCATGGACCCCGAGGTCGAGCGCGTCCTCAACATCCTGATGGCGACGGTCCAGGAACTGGCCGTCACGCGCGAAAGGCTCGACACTCTGGAACGGCTGCTGGAGGCCAAGGGCGTGGTCGCCCGATCCGAGATCGAGCGCTTCGAGCCGACCAAGGACCAGGCCGCCGAGCGGGGCTTGTGGATGCAGGAGTACCTCAACCGCGTGCTGCGCACCCTGCAACAGGAAGCGGAAGCCATGCAGACCAAGGACGACCTGGCCTCGGAAGAGGTCGCGCTTGAAGTGTCCAGGGCCGACTCCTGAGATGCCGGTCTCCAGCCTAATCCGCTCGGCGGTGTTCTGCTCGGACCTGGATCGCTCCACCGCCTTCTATCGTGCGCTGGGTCTGAACGCCGTCTACTTCGAGGGTGACCTCGACCCCGAGTCCTCGCAGGGCGCGCTTCAGGTCCCGGCGGGATCGACCCTGCGCTGTCGTATCCTCAAGCGCGGCGAGGACGCAGCCAATTTTGGCATGGTCGGGCTGTTCGAACTGACGCCGCTGCCGGAGCCCCTGCCCGTCCCGGCCGGTCCGCCGCGCCTGGGCGAGACGGCGCTCGTCTTCTACGCCCAGCCCTTCATGGAGGTGCTGATCGCGGCACGAGAGGCCGGCGCCACCTGGTCGCCAGAGCCGATCACCTTCACCATGCCGCATCGCAGCCAGATGGAGGTCTGCCTGCGCGATCCCGATGGCGTGCTGATCAATCTCATTGACCGCGACCCGGCCGAGCAGGTCCGGACGACCCCGGTCAGATGAAGGCTCTCCCTCTCCAGCCGGGAGAGGGAGGCCTGTTCCCTCACTGAGCTGCGGCGCGTTCCGCGTCGAAGACCTTCCTGAAATACGTCCAGCTGGTTTCGTTCGGCCGTGCATCATTCAGCGGGGGCGGGGTGACATAGTCCGGGTAGTTCGTCGCGATCTCGTCCTGGAGCACCTGGGGCAGGCCGTCGATGCCATTCGCCATGGTCTGGCCGACCGCGTTGAACACCATCCCGCCCGGACGTCCCCCCATTCCCATCCACGGCAGCCAGGGCGAGATGCGGACCCAGGCGATCGAGGCGTCGGCACGCGGTCGCGAGGCGTCCAGCAGGTCGTCTTCCCGCACCGAGAAGTCGAAGATCTCCATGGCGTGGTACTGATTGCCGACATACTCCTGATAGTCGCCGCCCAGGGGGTTCACATAGAACAGCGGCACCTCGAACGGCAGAAAGACCCAGCCCTGGTTGACCCGGCCCGAGAACCGGAACGGGGACCCGTCGGCCATTCGCTCATAGGTCGGGCGCGAGTTCACCGGGTCGTTGGCGACATGAATTACCTCGACCACTTGGTCAGTCTCGGGATTGGTCCAGGTACGCAGGACCTCGTTGGTTCGCGGGTCGAGGTAGATCATCAGCTCGCGCGACACGAGGCGATATCCGGTCCCCCGAACGGGGTCCGTCACCGTCCCGCACTGGCGCACGTTCATGCCCTCGACGTTGAAGACATGCCGGTCTGGCACGCCCGGTGCGCGGGCAAAGACCCGGCCGGACCAGTGATAGACCACCGGCTCGCCGTCCACGGTCGAGCACTGGATCTTGCGGTTCGCCGCGATCGCGCCGGCCGGCGTGGACAGATCGATCGTCTGCGCCGATGCCGCCATCGGCATCGCTAGGGCGGCCAGTACGGCTGAGGCCATCAGTATACGCTTCATCGCTTTTCCTCCGATGAGTTCAGATGATTTTGGGGGCTTCGACGGCCCATACGCGACAGTCGGCGATGTCTTCGCGGAGCTTCTTCACTTCCGTATACTCCGGGCTGTCCCAGAAGGTGCGCAAAGTCGCCATGTCCGGCCACTCGGAGATGACTGCCGACGATCCGTCACCCCAGTCGCCTTCCAGCAGCCGCACCCCTGGCCCGCGCAACAGATAGCGCCCGCCGTGCTGTTCGATCAGGGCCGCAGCTGCCTTGCCGTAGCCACCGAGGAAGGCCTCGCGGTCCGCGATCTTTGCCAGCACGATCATGTATGCGGCCACGTCAGCCCCCTTGCTATGACCACCCTAGCGCGCTCAAATGATATAAATCTATACCATTTCGCCAAGTGACGAGAACCAGGCCTCATGGAACTGCTGCGCGCCGCTACGTTGACCGTTGCCGATCCGGAAGCGACGGCGGCCCGTTATGTCGAGTGGCTCGACTATTCGATTGTCGAACGCGGCCCGGTCCCCACCGATCTGGCTGCCGCATGGGGATGTCCGGCGACGGCTGGCCGCGCGTCGGTCGTCTGCCGTCCCGCGTCAGGAGCGGGGGTCTTCCTTCGCTTCATCGAGGGCGCGACGCCTGCTGACTACAAGCCCCTGCGCACCTTCGGCTGGGCCGCCATCGAGATCTGCACCCAGGACACCCACACCGTGAACGCTCGTATGGAGGGCTCGCCCTTCCAGATCATCGGCCCGCCCAAAGAGCTTGACGGCCTGCCCGCCATCTTCCCCATGCAGGTGAAGGGTCCGGATCAGGAGATCGTCTACCTGACCCAGATCCGGGACAATCTGCCGGCCTACGATCTGCCGCGCGCGGCCAGTCTGATCGACAAGCTGTTCATCATCGTCCTGGCCTGTTCGGACCTCCAGACTTCGCTGGACTGGTTCGAGACCGAGCTGAAGCTGTCGGCCGGCCGTTCGATGGACCTGATCTACACCATGATCAACGCCGCCTTCGACCTGCCCCCGGATACGAAACACACCCTCGCCACCATGGTGCACGGCCGCGACTGCTTCCTGGAGCTGGACCAGTACCCGGACGCGACGACCGCCCGCCCGACGGAACCCGGGGCCCTGCCCCCCGGCATCGCCATCACCACCTTCCGCCACCCGGATTTCGACGCCCTGAAGGGCTGGATCACCCCGCCGGTCGTCCGCGACGGTGCCGTCTACGGGGGCAAGCGCGCAGGTACCCTTCGCGCGCCCGACGGCACCCTGGTCGAGGTCGTCGAGGCATGACCGACACCGCCCGCGAAGTCGTCCTCGCCCGCCCCGTCACGGCCGTCCCGGTCGCCGCCGACTTCGCCGTCGTGACGCGCGACCGCCGCCCGCCCGAGGGCGAGGGTTGGCTGAAAGTCCGGCCGCTGTTCCTGTCGCTCGACCCCTACATCGGTGCCCGCATCCGGGGGCGTCACATGGGCGAGCCCGCCCCCGCCCCCGGCGAGCCCCTGCCCGGCTTCTGCGTCGCGAAGATTGAAGAGAGCCGCGACCCCGCCTTCACACCCGCCGACCGGGTGGTCGTCGAGGCCGGCTGGACTGACCTCGCCTGGGTCCGATCCGGGACCGCACGCAAGGTCTCATCCGACATCGCCGCGTCCCTGCATCTCAGCGTGCTCGGAATGCCCGGCCTGACTGCCTGGGCCGGCATGACCCAGCTGGCGAAGACCGGGGCTGATGATCTCCTGACCGTCAACGCGGCGGCCGGAACGGTCGGCGGCGTCGCGGGCCAGATCGCCAGAAACCTCGGCGGCCGCGCCGTCGGCATCGCGGGCGGACCGGAAAAGTGCGACCTCGTCGTTGGTCGCTACGGCTTCGACGCCTGCATCGACTACCGCGCCGAGGACTGGGAGATGCAGCTAGCTTCCGCCGTCGCTCCAGGGTCGACCATCCATTTCGAGAACGTCGGCGCGGGCCAACTCGCTGTCGGCATCAGAAACCTGAAGCTCTATGGCCGCGTCGTGCTGTGCGGACTGGCCGACCACTATCACGCCGACGCTGGCCCGGCCGTCACCGCCATCGGTCCCCTCGTCGGCAAGCGCGCCGCCGTGTTTGGTCTGGTCGTCTACGACTTCTATCCCCGCTGGTCGGAGTGGACCGCTCTGGCCGAGCCCTGGGTCAAGGCGGGCCGCCTGACCATCGCCGAGGACATCGGGCAAGGCCTCGACAGCGCAGGTGCCCAGCTCGAACGGCTTATGCGCGGCGAAAATGTCGGCAAGACCCTGGTGCGGGTGGCGTGATCCGCCCCGGCGGCGAGCGCGGCTTCGTCACGGTCGACGGCCGCCGGGTCCTGATCCGTAGCTACGGACGCGGCCCGGCGGTTGTTGTGGTCCACGGCTCGCCCCAGTCCTCCCGCGCCGTCGAGACAGTCTGCCAAGCCATCGCCGCGCGCGGCCTGACCGCCATCGCCCCGGACACGCCAGGGGCCGGAGCTTCGGATCCGCTACCCCTTGCAGACCCCGAAAGCGCCGACTTCGCCCGCGCCTTGCATCGTCTGACCGAGACGCTGGGCCTTTCCCGCGTCGGCCTATACGGCTTCCATACTGGGGCCGCGACCGCCGCGGCCTATGCGGCCCTTTTCCCTCAGAGCACCGCCGCCCTCGTCTGTGACGGCCTGCCCGCGTGGACCGAAGCCGAACGCGCCCGCTTCCTCGCGGACTACCTCGCGCCGTTCGAACCCAGATGGGACGGCTCCCATATGGCCTGGCTGTGGGCGCGGATGGAGGCCCAGACGGTCTTCTTCCCCTGGCACTCGACCGACCCTGCAGAGCGCATGTCGATGGCCGTCTCCAGCCCGGAGCATATCCACGCCAACGCGATGGACCTCCTGGCCACGGGCGATGGCTATCGCCCGGTCTATCGCGCCGCCTTTACGTTCCGGGCCGAGGCGGTTGTTGATCGCCTGCCGTCCACCGCACTTATCGCCAGCACCGCCTCCGACGTGCTGGCCGCCCACCTCGACCGCCCGGCGCTCTCTGGTCGTGGCCTGATCCTGCCAGACATCGCTAGCCTCCATGACGCCGCCGCCGACCACCTCGCGGCCCATCCCGGCGACCCGGCTCCCGATCACATCGGAGACGGATTCCTCGCGCTCGGCGACGACCGCCTCGCCGTCCACCGTCTGTCCGAGGGACCCGGCCGCCCGCTCGTGATGCTCCACGACGCCGGCGGTTCAGTCACAGATCTGACAGCGCCGTCCGGCCGCCCCGTCATCGCGCTGGACCTTCCCGGCCACGGACTTTCCGCAGAGGGCTGGCGCGGTCCCATTGACTGGCCTGGGACCGTCCGCGCAGCGCTGAACGCTCTGAACCTTTCTGACGCCGAGATCACCGGCGTAGGCGCTGGCTCTGTGCTCGCCTCGGCCCTGTCCGCCGCGAAGCCCATGCCCTGCCGTGTTCTCGGCGTCCCAGTTCCCGCGTCATCGCTATCGCCCGAATGGGACGGTGCCCACCTGATCCGCGCCTTCCGCATCGCGTCATGGGAGCGGCTGTTCGACCCGTGGTACCGCCGCGACCCAGCCCATCGCATCCACCGTCCTTCAGACCTCCTCACCGTCCACGCCCGAGCCGTCAGTCTGCTCCGGGCCCAGCAGCGATGGTCCGATCTGGAGACATGGGCGGTTCAAACCACGCACTGACGCCGACACGACCGATATTGACGTCTCGATGCGCTAGGGTTGCGCGACGTCGCAGTCTAGCGGCGCAATCCGGATGACGAAGTGGACCCGTTGGACTCCGTGGACTCCTTGGACTCCGTGCACTGCGTGGACTGTGTTTTTCACTGGGTCTCAGGCCGCCGGGTCCGCCGTCCGATCCGCTGTAGCCACGTCGTCGGTCCGATCCCCGCCGAAGCTCCGGTATTTGCCCATCAAGAGCAACAGCGCCGCCCCCGCCACCAGCCCCACGGCCGAATACAGCAGGATCGTCTCATAGCTGCCGGTCCGGTCGAAGTACTGGCCGAAGACCACCGGCCCGATCCCCGCCCCCAGAGCAAAGAAGCCGTAGAGCGCCCCATAGATGCCGCCATAACTCTTCAGCCCGAAATAGCGGGCGACCATGAAAGCCATCAGGTCATATTCGACCCCGGCCGCGAAGCCGATCAGCACGATCGACAGCCCTGCAATCATCGGATCGGTCATCCCCTGAGCCAGCAGCCAGCATGCCACCGCCGGCGCGCTCAGCAGAACGAACGCCACCCCCGGCGCCCAGATGCGGTCGATCAGCCACCCGCCCAGCAGCCGCCCGCCGATCACGGACAGACCGATCAGCGAGGCAAGCGTGACGATGTCCCCGGCCTCGAAGCCGTTGGACCTCAGGATGTTCTCGATGTTCGGGATCGGTCCCCCGACCGCAAAGCTGATGGGCACGAAGGCCACCGCAAGCACCCAGAAACGCCAGTCGCGCAAAGCCTGACCGAAGCTGAGGCCCGGCGTCACGGCCTTTCTTTCCGCATCGGCTGCCCGCCGTTCCGCCGCCGTCACGGTCTTGCCACCGACGTCGTGAAAGAAGACGAAGGCGATCGGCAGGGCGATCAGCAGCGGCAGGGCCGCCACGCCCAGATAGGCGATCCGCCAGCCGAACTCCTCCACCAGCCAGGCCGTGTAGGGCTTGCAGGCGAAACCAAACAGGCCAGTCCCCACCAGCGAGAGACCCAGCGCCAGCCCCTTATGCACCTCGAACCGGTTGTTTACCGCTCGTGTCCACGTCACCGGGAGGGTCCCCGCCCCCACCAGCGCCATCACACCCCAGGTGACATAGAACAGGGTGATGTTACCGTTGCTGGCCGCGAAACCCGCGAACGCCAGTCCGAACAGGAGCAGCGACCACAGCGCTACTGTCCTGACTCCGACCTTGTCCGCCAGCAGCCCCACCAGCGGACTGCCCAGCAGCACGGCGAACGTCATGATCGGCAGTCCGCCCAGAATCTCCGCGAAGCCCCAGCCGAACTCCCTGGCCAGCTCGGGCGCAAGGATACCGATGGTGTAGAACGGCAAGGGCGACAGCCCGAGCCCGATACCCAGCATCGCCGACAGCACCACGGGCCAGCCAAGCTTGAACTCGCCGTATCCGGCTTTCGCCGCCGTTCCGTGCGCTTGCATCCGCCGTCCCGATCAGTTGGTATAAATCTATACCATTTGCCGACGGATTCCCGACCGATGCAAGAGCCGATCGCCACCCGCTCGTCGGACGACGCCCCACCCCATGTGGCGAAGGACGAGACTCCGCTTTTCCTGTTTGTCTGCAAGGACGGTCCGAATGGCCCCACCTGCCGCGTCGAGCATCTGGAAGGCCACCTGGCGCACGTGGAGGCCCACTGGCACCGCTACGTCGTCGCCGGGCCCATGCGTAGACCCGGCGAGACCGCGCTCAGCGGCTCCTACTTCCTCGTTCGCGCAAAGGATGCCGATGAGGCCTGGAGCGTCATGCGCGGTGACCCCTACATAACCTCCGACCTCTACGCTGAGATCGAACTGACCGAGATCACACCGTCGATCGGCCTGTGGGTCGGCGGAAAGATCTGGGCCGACGCCGCCTCGATCGCCCACCGGGCGACCGGCGGCTGAGCGCGGTCAACTCACTCCCCGGCCCACGGGGCTCGCCGCCTCTGCCCTTGCCTCGATCTTCAGCGACGCGCCGCTGCCAGGCTGACAGCACCGGCAGGATCACCCTCCCCCATTGCCAGGCTCACGCGCGATCGGTCGCCAGTCGCGCACGAACTGCTCCAGCAGACGGACAGAAAAACCCGCCGAGCCCGGCGCGCTCCAATCGCCCGAGCCGCTCCAGGCCATGTTGGCGATGTCCAGGTGGGCCCAGGGGATGTCACGGCTGACGAACTCACCGATGAACCAGGCCCCAGTGCTCGCCCCCGCGCCGGCATCGCTGGTGTTCTTGAGATCGGCGATGGTGGAGGACATGTCCGCGCCGTGAGACGCGTTGAGCGGCAAACGCCACAGCTGTTCGCCCGTGGCGCGGCCCGCAGCCTCCAACTGATCCGCCAGGGCGTCATGTCGGCTGAACAGCCCGGCATAGTCGTCGCCCAGCGCCCCGCCGACCGAGCCTGTCAGGGTGGCCACGTCCACCAAGACGGCGGGCTGGAGATTGCGCTCGGTCCAGACAAGGGCGTCGGCCAGAACCAGTCGGCCTTCAGCGTCAGTGTTGATGATTTCGATGGTCTTGCCGTTCATCGCAGAGAGAACGTCGCCGGGCCGGATCGCGCGGCCATCGGGCATGTTCTCGGCCAGCGCCGCGACAGCGACAACGTCCACCGGTGCTCCGGAACGGGCGAGCGCCAGGACCGCAGCCGTCACTGCCGCTGCGCCCGACATGTCCATCTTCATGTTCCCCATTCCGGCGGCGGGCTTGATGGAAATGCCGCCGGTGTCGAACGTGATCCCCTTGCCGACCAGGGCGATGGGGCCACCTTCAGGGGCACCCTCGCCACGATAACGGACCACAAGAAGACGCGGCGGACGCTCCGAACCCTGGCCGACCCCCAAAAGCGCTCCCATGCCCAACCGCTCCATCGCCGGGACATCCAGCACTTCGATACGCACGCCTGGGATACCGGCGAATGCGGTTCGCGCCCGCTCCACGAAGGTCTCTGGGTAAACAACGTTGGCCGGTTCGTTGGAAACGTCACGAGCCCACGCCATGGCCTCAATCAACGATGCGCCACGGCCTTCGAAGATCGACCGTGCCGCGTCCGTTTCGTCAGAGACGATCGTGACGGGACCGCCCGGAGCAGCGGCCCGACGCCCGGCTTGATAAAGGTCGGAACGATAGTGACCAATCCCCATACCCGTCGCGAAGGCCGCCACGGAGTCGAAAGGCAAGCCACTCGCCAGCACGGTGACGGGATCGGGATCGTTGACCAATGCGCGCCCGACCACGGCACCGCTCCACTGGGGATCGGCGTTCGACGAGCCGAGGCCGACGATGAGGATCCGATCCCATTCGCCGATGCCCCGCAGTGTCAGGGTCTGACGCGCACCATAGCCAAAGGCTGCCGAGCTCAGCGCGCGTTCCACCGCCTGTTGCGTCCCCTCAGCGAGACCGGCACCCCGCACGGCAAGGTCGCCGGCCCTGCTCAGCGGCAGCACCAACACGCCACGGGCTTCTCCCGGTCCGCGTGATTTGCGGCGCAGTCTCGAGGGTAACCAGGGCGTGACCAGTGACTTCCATGTCAGCGAACCCGTTAGAGGCTCCATTGAGCCATATCAGTCGGCAGGGCTCAGGAAGAGCAAACCTCAGCCCCGTGATGGCATAGGTCATTCGGCATCGTCGGTTTGGTCGAGCCGGTTGCAATCCTCGGCAGGATTGCCGTTGTCAGATCAGCGGGGGCCTTGAAGGAGCCCTGGGGCGGGAACTGCGGCTGCTCGTGAGCTTGTTGTCCGAACAGGAGGCGAGCATCTAAAGCCGCCTGCCCTCGTGCAGTCCCCCTGTCCGAATTCTCAGAGCCAGGAGTGTGTCTCGCCAGGTCATCTACCCCCGGCAAGGCGTCTGCCATCGCCTCAGTCACGTCATCACGAGCGTTGAAAGCTCGATCATGCAGGCTTGAAAAGTCTCATGGTGATGCTGCTGCAACTTCGGAGGCGTGAAGTTGGTAGGGTAGCTCACCACCACTTCGTCCGGCCACGGGCCGCGCACGATGCGGTTAATCAGGCTGGTGGAGCCACTGGGGATGATCCCGCTTATCTCGTCGCCGTCGTAGAGATAGCGCGACCCTTACGTCCCCGCCAGTTCGCCCAGGCTGTCTTAGCTCAAGGTCGAGGTCACCGTGCCGTTGGTCACACTCGAGCGTAGGCGGTTGGCTTTGTCATCAGTATAGACGCGCGTGGCCTCGCCGAGCAGATCACGTTTGGTGCAGGGTGTTAACGCCAAGAGCCAAATCTGCAGCCCCGCCATCTGCTGGATTTGTCGGTCGCGAGCCACTTCAGCAGGTTAGGTTGCCATGACCATGCCAAGCGTATCGAGAATAAAATGGAAGACGGACGCGCAAGGTTAACAGCGTCTATCCTCGGGGAGCCATGGGCAGGCTGGCGAAAAACACTTTGTGCACTGATAGCTCCATCCTTTGTGTCTCAACACCTCGGCGCATATAGTCAACCGCTACTGCGTCTCCTGGTTTCAACACTTTTGCCACGCGAAGCATCGTTTCCAAATGATTGATCAATGCTTCATCGCGTCGCACCCCAACTGGTATCCGCAATAAAAACTCAGTGATCGAGAATGGTCTGGTGGCTTTCACCCAACCAAATCTTGACTTAACATTTGGATTCTTCAAACAAGAGAACTCATGACTTGCAGCGTCACGCAGAGGAACCGGATCGAGAGGAATGATAAAAAGTTGCGATTCATCCTCAGAGAAGCAGCCGTTCTGCGGACTGAACTTCCCCAATATGTTGTGAGTGTATAACTCGCTCATCATCGCTCCCATGGCCGGTGATATCGGTGATGGATCACGTGATCTCGTTGAAGCCTTAGGCTCATATTGGCCGGCTCGTCAGCTCCGCCGACTGAAAGTGGTCGATTATGATGGACAACATAGCCTGGTGGAGAGCGTCCCTGCGAAAGCCATTGTTTCATCCAAGAAGGTGTATTGCGGTGGTCCGCCAGTTGCCTGAGAAAAGCGCTTCGCTGAGCCCAGCTTCGGCAAACATTGTGCACCCAAACGCCTGCTTCGCCAACGAAGTAGGTGTGGAAGCCCTCGACCTCGAAGTTGTAGGTGTCAGAGAGGCGGTCCGTGGCGATCACCGAGACCACTTCGACCGGTAGTCCCTCGGCGGTTACGAGCTCAAAGCCGAGTGAGAGATCATCGGTTTCCACCCAGCGGCCGTCCGTGGTGCGCCAAGGGTGTTCGTCGGTGGTGGCGATGACCTCGGTTGAACCGTCGTCCAGCTCGACCGTCACCTCCCAGATCGGCCGATCCTGGTTGCGGATGAGTTCAACGATAGGGCGGTAGGTAGTCTCGCCCGTGGCGTCGTCACGCGCCAGGACCCGGTCGCCAACCTCCAGGTCCTCAATGTTGCGTACACCGTTCTCGGTCCAGACCTCGGTCCCGGCCTCGAAGCACTGGCACGCGCGAGTGAATACGGAGGCCGCCCGACCACCCATGGCGAAAGGAGCCTGAATGAGCAGCGTAGGCGCGAGCGCGACATCGACCATCCAGGCGTTTGCGCTCATGTTCCTGGTACGAGACGCGTTGTAGGCGGCATACGTGGGGTCACTCTGGATCGGTGGGCCAGAGAAATCCTCGCCAAATCCGGGAAAGTAACCCCCAATCCCGGAGTGTCCGAAGGACAGAATCGCCGGTGAAAACCCTCCTCCGAACCCGGTGCGGCGGAGCACCGATTGGCACTTGCCTATCGAATTTCCATTCTCGTCAGTACCGCTTGCGTAGTCGCCCCCTGAGATGCAGCTGCGTGTGATGTAGTCAGTCCCCATGGGATCGACCCAGTTCACCGGATCCCCGCCCACATACCCATACAGGTTCGCCCCCGCCGCATACCCCAACGGATCGGTCTGCAGGAACCTGCCGAACCCTGGGTGATAGGCGCGGGCCTTGTAGTGATAGACCTGCGCGTCCGGCAGCCAGAGCTGGCCGGTGTACTGGAACCGGCCGGAGTTGCCGCTCCGGGGCACGCCGTATTCGTCGTAGGCCAGCGACGTGATCAGATTGCCGGACGGGTCTGTGATCGCGATGGTAGAGCCCAGGTGGTCCTGCAACAGCCACAGCGGGGTGGAGTTGGTCGGGTAGCTGACCACCACCTCGTCCGGCCACGGGCCACGCACGATGCGGTTGATCAGGCCGGTGGAGCCGTTGGGGATGATCCCGCTGATCTCGTCGCCGTCGTAGAGGTAGCGTGCCCCTTGCGTCCCTGTCAGCTCCCCCAGGCGGCCCAGGCTGTCATAGCTTAAGGTCGAGTTCACAGTGCCGTTGGTGGCGCTGGAGCGCAGGCGGTTGGCCTGGTCATAAGTATAGACCCGTGTGCCATCGCTCAGCAGATTGCCTTTGGCATCATGTGTGAAGACGAAGCCCAATCCCGTCTGGTTCAGGCCGTTGACCGCGTAGTCGGTTGTGCCCCAGGAGGGCGAAGAATTGTCGTAAATCGCGGTGTTCGGCGTGACACTGAGCACCTGTCCCGCCGGGTTGTGGGTGTAGGCGAAGCTAACGCCTCCGGAACCGCCGGACGTGAAGGCATGGGCCAGGCTGGTCAGGCGCGACGCCGGATCATATCCGTAGGTCGTGTTCACCCCGTTCGGCCGGGCAATGCTCGTCCGGCGACCCAGGTTGTCATAGCCGTAGGTCGCATAGGGCGAGCCAGCTTGAACGATCTGCGTCATCGCGTCGGTTGTGTCGTAGGCGTAGGTCACCTCGAAGCCACCGGGCCATGCCATAGACATACGACGACCAGCCGCATCGTAGGTCATCGTGGTGGTGCCGAGCGATGCCCCGTCGCGGGTGTTGGTCTCCGTCAGCTGTCGACCCAGCGCGTCCCACGTCATCGTGGTGACCGCTGCCGGTGCATAGGGCGTATAGGGCGTGCTCGAAGCCGCCACCGCCGTTACCGAGGCGCTGAGCAGTCGATCAAGCAGGTCGTAGGTGAAGGCCTGGTTGCCGACGTTCACGACCGAGCCGGATTGGGCAATGGCCGTCGGCCGGTTCAGGGCGTCGTAGGTCGTCGCAAAAGTCTGGTTGTTGCGGGTCCGATAGCTGGTGACATTGCCGTTCGGATCGTAGCTATACTCCTGATAGTCGGCCGGATTGCTGACCGCCCCGTTGGATGCCGTCGGATAGAGCAGCCGGGACAGCCGGTCGAAGCCGTCGTAAACCATCGTCGAGCGGTTACCGTTGCCATCGACCAGGGTCTCGACCAGGCCATTGGCAGTGTAGGTCGCACTCTCCACCAACGGGTCCGCCGAGGCGAAGCCCGAGGTCGTGGTGAGCACCTGAGAGGCCGCATCGTAGGTCAGGCGGGTGATGCGGTCCTGGCCGAATGAACCTTCGGTGCCCAGAACGCAGGCTGAACTTGGAAGCGCGCTGAAGAGCGCAGGGTTCATGCGATCCGCGACACACTGAACGCGACCCGCCGCATCATAGCTGACCTGGCTGACCGAATAGGTCGTGCCGCCGGCCGTAAAGCGGCTCGCCGTCGGCCGGACATAAGTGTCGTAAACGGTGGCGGTCTGTTGGAAGCTCGTGAAATTCGCCCAGGCCGGGTCGCCTTGGCCGGCGGTCGCTCCGACCTCAACGAGGGCGACGCTTCCGTCCGGGTTGTAGGTGATGCGCTGAGCGCGATTGAGGAGCGGTCCTGATCCATCGGGGTCAGGGCCGACAACGCCGATGGATTGCCGACCATCATCGTAGTGGAAGCGCGTGGTGTCACTGCCCCCTGGCAACGGTCCATCCACGGTCCGCACGTCGCCAAAGACAGAATAGGTGAACTGACTGGTCGAGGAGACCGTTCCACTGCCCGACTGGGTCGTGACAGACGTCGGCAACAGATTGTTCTCGGTACCGGCAGACCCATAGGTGACGGTGGACCGAACCTCGTCGGCCGTGTTCGCGCAGGACGCCTGGGTGATGCAGGCAGAGGTCTGAACGGGCAGCGTCACCGAGGTCGCCGCCGGTGCGAGCGTGCCGCTCGCGTTTCTGAACCAGGCGGTCTGAGGCGCATAGGTGATGCGCGTCTGCGGCTGGACAGCACCCGGGGTCGGTCTCGGCAAGGTGACCTGGGTCAAACCGCCGTGCTCCGGATCGAAGGTGTAGGTCGTGATTGCTCCACGCGCATCAGTCGTCCGAAGCGGACTGTTGCAGTTGACGCGCGAGAAGCCGGGATTGGTGCAGTTGGCAGGATAGCTTGCCGAGGTGATGATCGGGCTTTCCGCCCCGTGCGGAGACCAGGTCGTGGTCGTGACATTACCCCGGGCGTCATAGCCGAGCGTGACAACATCGCCAGCGGGACGGGTGATCTGATTGACCCGTTGCTGGCCATCATAGGTATAGCTGACGGTGCGGCTGAGACCATCGGTGATCGAGAGCGGTCGGCCGATCGTCATGTCCGATACGACGGTGGTGCTCTGGTTCTCGGGGCCGGTCGAGACGGTCGTGCGGAGGGCTCCATTGTCACTGTAACTGTAGGTCCAGGTGCCCGACCCGTCGGTCAGCAGCGACACCTTGCCGTTGTTGCGTAGCAAGCTGACCTGATCTGTGGCCTGACCGGGTAGGCGAATACGATCGACTTCCCCGGCGCTGCTCAGGTGATAGGTGGTCTGGCGGCCAAGCTCATCCGTCGCAACCTCGTTGATGCCACCGGCACCATCGGAAGTGCGCGTATAGGTAACGCTCTGCCAGTTCTGCGTCAGGTTCGGGCAGTCACCCGCCTGGGGGTCGCAGTATTCGATCGCGAGATTGAGCCCGAGCACCTTGCGGACGGTGAAGAAGAGGGGGTCGCGGCCGTCATAGCTCTCAGCGTCATAGGCGTAGTTCATCTGGTAGCCGGTGTTGGTCCGGATCGATTCCAGGCGGTACGCCGTCAGGGGCCGCGTGGTGCAGGGTGCCTCGTTGCAGAACGGCGTGCTGCTGTAGGCATAGGTCTGGGTCAGTCCTCCGGGAGCCTGACGCTCTGTCAGTATGCCAGTGTTGGCGCTGAAGTTGTTCGCGCTGTTGGCGTCAGACACAGCTGCAAATCGCGCGATTGAACCTGCGCTTGAGACGTAGATGTATTCGGTTCCCGATGTGACCAGGGTCGCACCAGTTTCCGAAACGGGCTCAAAGATCGTGAAGCCGTTGATGATACGCTGGAAGGCCTCACTGACGCCGTCGAGCGTGACCAGGCAGATGTTCTGCGCGTCGCAGCTTATCCCCCCCGCGGACAGGTCGCGCCATCCTTGCGCCAGGGCGACCCGGCCGTAGCTGAGCCCGCCTGCGCCAGGTTGCCCGATCACCACCTCCTGCGTGGTCAGATTGAATTCGCCGGTGACCAGATCCACGCCCCGTTCGTCCAGGGTGTAGTACTCGGGAGGAAGTGGTTGTTGTTGAGCGGCTGCTGGCAGCGCGCTGAGCGCCAGCAGCGCCGCTGAGCCTAGAAGAGCAGTCCGCAGCGGATGGGTCAGACGCATGGCAGCCTCCATCTTGCCGACCATTTGGCCGGGGAAAGGAATGTCAGCGAAGGTCAGTCGAGGGCAGTTGTGCGCCATCGAGGTTGGCGAGTGGCACAGGCGCTGGCGTTGGCGTTGCCGAGGTCAGGCGAGCGTCTACAGCGGCTTCGGTCGGGGCTTCAGCGAGCCGAACTGACCCCTGCCCAAGCGGCTGGAGGGCCACTGTTGCAACGCTGCCAAACGTTACAATCTTCTTTCGGCGGTTGTCGGCGTCGTCATAGTTGTACGTCGTGATGTACCCAGACGTCCCGAAGAGAGGTCGGAAAACACGGACCAGTCGGCCTTGCACGTCGTAACGATACTGAATCTGCTGCTGGGCGAAGGCGGGAGTCGAAACCAACGCGGCAATCAGCGCGCCAATGCAAAGGACCCATCGCACGGCAATCCTCCTATCGGGATTGGACGCACAACCGTCGCCTAAGATCGCCCTCGCGTCAAGATAGTGCGCAGTTGTTTTTTAATCTTCGGTTGTCTCCCGACCTGCGCTTCGATCTCGCTTTCTCGACCACATTCGGATGCACGGAGCCTCGTTCACGCTAGACGGCGAGGACCATCGCAGGCGGTGGCTACAGAATGAGAACCGCCCTGAAGTCGTTCACGTTTGTCCGGGTTGGTCCAGTGATGATGACTTCACCCGCGGATTCAAGCAACGTAAGGGTATCGTTGTTCTGGAGGAGTTTATCGGCGTCGATCCCGCTGGACAGAAGTCGCTCGTGACTGTCCGGTCGCACGATCGCCCCGGCGCATGGACCGGCTCCGTCGAGGCCATCCGTGTCGGCCGCCAGAGCCCAGACGCCAGGAATCGGACCGAGCTCCTGCATAAATCCGGCAAGATACTCAGTATTGCGCCCCCCTCGCCCGCCGCCCCGAACTGTCACGCTGGTCTCGCCACCGGACAGCACCAGACAAGGTCGATCCGTCTCCGCCAGACGCCGGGCCAGCACGGCGTGCTCACGCCCGAGCTCGCGCGCCTCCCCCTCAAGATCGGATCCCAGATTCAGGACGTTGAGGCCATGAGCTCTTGCTTCCCGCTCGGCAGATGCGAACGCGTCCTTTGCTGTGACGACAAGATGAACCTCGGAAGCGACCGGCCCGCTGGGTTCGGGGAACGGGATATCAGGCAGTATCGCCAAGGCTGTTTCGCTGAGCGAGATCGGCAGGGGAGCAATCGTCGGTCCGCTGCCAACCCGCGACGGCTCGTCGTCAGGGACGTCCGAAACCACGAAGGTGATCACCCGTGCCGGGGCCGCCGCTCGCGCAAGACCGCCCCCCTTTATGCGAGAGAGGCGAGCGCGCGCCGCGTTCATCTGGGAAATCGGCAAGCCAGACCGGAGCAGCCGGTGATTCAGGTCGATCTCGTCCTGCAAGGTCGCGCCGTGGATCGGGGCCGCGAGAAGGGCTGAAGCGCCGCCGGAGACGAGCGCGACGAGCAGATCTTCCTCCCGAAGATCCTCAGCGAGAGCAAGCATATGTTCCCCCGCGTCCAACGATGCCTCGTTGGGGACCGGATGCCCGGCAGTCATGGAGGCGAACAGTGAGAGCGGCAGACCATGTCCCGGAGGCGTTACAACGAGGCCATCGATCTGTCCGGTGACAAGCCATTTCGGAGGCGAGGACTCGATCGCGGCTGCCATGCTCGCAGCGGCCTTGCCTGCGCCCAAAACTCGAACGCGACCATCAACGCGGGGGATCAGCCCGGGGATCATCGAAAAATCGGAGGCGGCGGCGACGGCCCTCGCAAACAACGACCGCAGGAAACCTTCAGGATCGTCCAAGCGCCGCCCCAGAATCCAAGCTGGCCTCGGTGTCGCCCTGGGCGTCCGGATCGAAGCGGATGCGCCAGATACCGGAAAGATCGAGGAAATCCCGGAACGCGTTCCGCTGTGGACGGATCACCCTACCAGTTCCACATCGTGCCGTCGGTCAGGCGGGCGATAGGCAGTTGGCGGGCCTCGTACGGGTATCGAGCGGCCAGAGCCTCGTCGATATCGACCCCGTGACCGGGCCGGTCGCCAGGGATCAGGAAGCCAGCTTCGAAGCGGTAGTCGTGCGGGAAGACCGCGTCGGTCTCCGGCGTGTGGCGCATGTATTCCTGAATGCCGAAGTTGGGCACCCAGGCGTCGAACTGCAGGGCCGCGCCCATGGTCACCGGCGACAGGTCGGTCGCCCCATGGCAGCCCGTGCGAACACCCCAGACTGCCGCGAAGTCCGCGATCCGGCGCAGATGCGTGATCCCCCCTGCCCCCACGATGGTGGCGCGGATGTAGTCGATCAGCTGCTCCTGGATCAGGTCCTTGCAGTCCCAGATCGTGTTGAACACCTCACCAACGGCGAGCGGCGTCGTAGTGTGCTGACGGATCAGGCGAAACGCTTCCTGATTCTCGGCCGGTGTCGCGTCTTCCAGCCAGAACAGGTCGAACGGCTCCAGCGACTTGCCCAGCCGCGCGGCCTCCTGAGGAGTCATGCGGTGGTGGCCGTCATGCAGCAGGCGCGGTTCCGGACCGTAGGTGTCGCGCAGACGCTCGAACAGCTTGGGCACATGCGTGAGGTATCGCCGCGTGTCCCAGATCGTCTCGGTCGGCAGAGAGGCATCGGCAGGTTCGTAGTGCATTTCGCCCCGCCCCACGCCATAGGCGTTCGTCAGGCCGGGCACGCCGGTCTGGGCGCGGATGGCCTGATAGCCCAGGTCGATGTAACGGCCGACCGCCTCGACCGTCTCCGAGATGTCGGCACCGTTGGCATGGCCGTAGACCATGACCTTGTCTCGGGACTTTCCGCCGAGAAGCTCGTGCAGGGGCGCGCCCAGTGCCTTGCCCTTGATGTCCCACAAGGCGACGTCGACCGCCGCGATCGCGCGCATGGTCACCGGCCCGCGCCGCCAGTAGGAACCGCGATAAAGCAGCTGCCACGTGTCCTCGATGCGACGCGCGTCCCGCCCGATCAGCAGTGGGCAAACGTGCTCGTTCAGATAGGCGACGACCGCCATCTCGCGGCCGTTCAGGGTCGCGTCTCCGATCCCGTAAACGCCCTGGTCCGTCTCGATCTTGAGCGTTACGAAGTTTCGCCCGGGCGAGGTCACGATGACCCGCGCGGCCGTGATGGTCAGGGGCGAAGCCACGCCGACCCGAGCGGACCCCTCAGCCCTCACGGTGCGGGCGTCTCCATCGGCGGCGGGCATGCGGCAATCCTGTGCCAGAACACGCGACAGCCTAGGCGGCCGATTTTGGATTGTCCAGATTGGTCAGGCCAGATAGAAGAGTGGTCATGTCCGCCAAGTCCGAAAGCAAGAGGCTTTACGAACAGGTCGCCGAGGCTCTCGCCGCGCGAATCGCGGCCGGTGAGCCCAAGGTCGGCGAGCGTTTGCCGTCGGAACGTGACCTGGCCCAGACCTTCGGCGTGTCGCGCCCCACGGTGCGTGAGGCTGTGATTGCGCTGGAACTGGACGGCCTGGTCGAGGTCAAGATGGGCTCGGGCGTCTACGTTCGGGCCAAGCACCCGTTCGGCGGCAAGCCCGGCGAGACGGACATCGGACCCTTCGAGTTGCTGGAAGCCCGCCGCGCGATCGAAGGCGAAGCCTGCGCCATGGCCGCGCTTCGAATGACACCTGAGACGATCGCTCGGTTGCGCGCGCTCGTGGAGGAGATGGCGAACGAAAACGCTCGCGATGTCGTCATGAGTGAGGACGCCGACCGCCGTTTTCACATTGTGATCGTCGAGGCGACTCAGAACAGCGCCATGATCCAGGTCGTTCACAACCTTTGGGACGCTCGCAATCGCTCGCCCCAGCACCAATTCCTGTCGCAGAAAGGCCGGGCGGCAGGGGTCAAGCCCCGCATCCATGAGCATTCCGCCATCGTCGATGCATTGAGCATGCGCGATCCGGCCGCTGCGCGTCGCGCGATGCGGGACCACCTTACACGCGTCATCGAGTCGCTTCTTGAGGCCACTGAGACCGAGGCGATGGAAGAGGCGCGCGCCCGAATTGCTGAACAGCGCCAACGTTACGCCGCGACCACCCACTGATGCTCCACACACTCAGCCTTCACCCGGACCGCCTGTTCCCTGCCGACCCTGACACTCGCGCAGTGGCACGGCGACTCTACGCCGAGATCAAGGACCTGCCGATCATCAGTCCGCATGGGCATACCGATCCGTCGTGGTTCGCGCAGAACCAGCCCTGGAAGAATCCGGCCGAACTGCTGATCACGCCCGACCACTATGTCTTTCGCATGCTCTACAGCCAGGGCGTGGCACTGGAGGACCTGGGCGTGCCGCGCGCCGATGGCGGACCGGTCGAAACCGATCCTCGCACCATCTGGCGGCGCTTCGCTGAGCGCTATCACCTGTTTCGGGGCACGCCCTCCCGCATCTGGCACGACTGGGTCTACGCCGAGGTGTTCGGTCTCGATGTTCGGCTGTCAGCTGAGACCGCGGACCACTACTACGACGTCATTGACGGGGCGCTGAAGACCGACGCTTTCCGCCCCCGCGCGCTGTTCGAGCGCTACAACATCGAGGTCATCGCCACGACCGAGAGCCCGCTCGACGACCTTCGGGATCATCGGACCATCCGCGACAGCGGCTGGTCGGGCAAGGTGATCACTGCCTATCGTCCGGACCCGGTGATGGACCCGGACTTCGAAGGCTTCCACGCGAATCTCGCACGCTTCGGCGAGCTGACCGGAGAGGACGTCAGCACGTGGACGGGCTATCTCGCCGCTCACCGCAAGCGCCGCGCCTTCTTCGCCGAGCACGGAGCGACCTCGACCGATCACGGCCATCCGACGGCCTTTACCGCCGATCTGTCGCAAGCCGAGGCGGCGGCCCTTTACCAGCGCGTGGCCGCAGGAACGGTCTCGCCTGCTGATGCAGAGTTGTTCCGCGGTCAGATGCTGACGGAAATGGCGCGCATGAGCCTGGACGACGGCCTGGTCATGCAGATCCACCCGGGGTCGTTCCGCAATCACAATGGGACGGTCTTCGCTCGCTTCGGCCGCGACAAGGGTGCCGATATCCCGACGCGTACCGAGTACGTCTCGGCGCTTAAGCCGTTGCTCGATGCCGTGGGGTCCGAGCCCGGCCTGACGATCATCCTCTTCACGCTGGACGAGACCGCCTATAGCCGCGAACTCGCCCCTCTCGCCGGACATTATCCGGCGCTGCGGCTCGGCCCGCCCTGGTGGTTCCACGACAGCCCGGAGGGAATGCGCCGCTTCCGCGAGCAGATCACCGAGACGGCCGGCTTCTACAACACAGTCGGCTTCAATGACGACACGCGCGCCTTCCTGTCGATCCCGGCGCGTCACGACGTGGCACGACGCATTGACACCGGTTTCCTTGCCCGTTTAGTCGTAGAGCATCGCATCGAGGAAGACGAGGCTCACCAACTGTCCCGCGCACTCACATACGACCTGGTCAAGGCGGCCTACCGGCTATGAGGCAGACCCGCCGCGCCTTGATAGCTGCCGCCCTCGCCGCGCCTGCCGCCGCATGCGTTCAGGAGATCGGCGAGCGGCCGCTGAGGGTCTCCGACACCCACCCAGCCGACTATCCCACAGTGGCCGCTGTCGCGGAAATGGGGCGGCTGCTGGCGGAGCAGACGAACGGGCGCCTGCGGTTCTCGATGTATCCCGGCGGACAGCTGGGCGAGGAGATCGACACGCTGGAGATCACCATCTTCGGCGGGTTGGACCTGAACCGGGTCAATCTGGCGGCGCTGAACTCGATCGCGGCCGAGACGATCGTGCCGTCCCTGCCCTTCCTGTTCCGCTCCAAGGCCCACATGCGCGCGGCGCTGGACGGCGTGCCCGGGCGTGCAATTCTGGACAGCCTGGAGCCCCATGGTCTGATTGGCTTGGCCTTCTACGATTCCGGCGAGCGCAGCTTCTACAACACGCGCGGGCCGATCCGGACGCCCTCTGACCTGGCAGGACTAAAGCTTCGGGTGCAGAGCTCGGACCTGTTCGTGGCGATGGTCCAGGCGATGGGCGGCGACCCGACGCCGATGTCGTACGGAGAGGTTTATCAGGGACTGGTCACCGGCGTCGTCGATGGCGCCGAGAATAACTGGCCTTCCTATGAGGACAGCCGACATTTCGAAGTGGCAGGATTCTACTCCCTGACGCGCCATGTCATGACGCCCGAGATTCTGGTCATGTCGGCCCGCACTTGGCGACGGCTGAGCAATGAGGAGCGGTCGCTGGTGCGCGATTGCGCCCGCCAGTCGGTGCCCTTCATGCGGGGTTTGTGGGACGCGCGCGAAACCGAGGCCCGGGCGCGCGTGACGGCGGAAGGTGTCCAGATCAACGAGGTCGATGTCGCCCCGTTCCAGGCCCTGGTCGCTCCGGTCTGGGACCGGTTCGCGAGTTCGGAGCGCGCGCGGGAGCTGGTGGCCCAGATACAGGCGATTCCCGGATGAGCGGCCTGGCCTTCGTATCCCGAATGATCAGTCGCGCCACCCTTATGCTTGCGGGCGTGGGTCTCCTGGCCATGACGGGAATCATCGGTTGGCAGGTGTTCGCCCGCTATGTGCTGAACGCCTCACCGGCCTGGGCTGAACAGGCGGCCCTGGTCCTGCTGATCTGGTACGTCATGATCGCCGCCGCCGTGGGCGTCCGTGAGGGCTTTCACATCGCGCTGGAACTGGGCGAGGGTGCCATGTCCGAACGGGCTAATGGGGTCGTTCGCGTCATCGCCATGATCGTGACCCTGGCGTTCGGGGCGGCCATGGGCGTCTGGGGCGGAGAGTTGGTCGCGCGGGTTTGGAGTCACGACATCCCGACGCTGGGCCTGTCGCGCGGCTTCGCCTACCTGCCCCTGCCGATTGCGGGCTGGCTCATGGTTTTCTTCGCAATCGAACATCTGATCGCCGAAAGCCGGGGCGAACGTGTGGAACCGCTATGGCGCTGACAGTCCTGATCGTATCGCTGTTCGTGTTGATGGCTCTGAGGGCCCCGGTCGCCGTGGCACTGGGCGTATCCAGCCTGCTGACTTTCCTGGTGATGGACGTACCGCCGGTGGTGGCCTTCCAGCAGATGTCTGCGGGCATTTCGACCTTTTCGCTGATGGCCATTCCCTTCTTCATCTTCGCCGGTGACCTGATGGCTCGGGCGGGAATCGCAGAGCGGTTGGTGCGGCTGGCTTCGGCGTGTCTGGGCAATGTGCGCGGCGGCCTGGGTCCTGTGAACGTCGGGGCGACCATGATGTTCTGCTCGATCTCGGGTTCGGCCGTGGCTTCGGTTTCGGCCATGGGGTCGACCCTGATTCCGATGATGAGGAAGGAAGGGTACGACGCGGACTATGCGGTCAATGTGACGACCTGCGCGGCCATCCTGGGCGTGCTGTTGCCTCCGTCGCATAACCTGATCCTCTATGCTGCGGTGAGCGGTGGGGCCTCGGTCTCGGTGTCGGAGCTGTTCCTGGCCGGCATCGTGCCTGGTGTCATGACTGGCATCATCCTGGCGATCACGGCCTGGCTCGTCGCCGTGCGGCGCGGCTATCCCAAAGGCGTCTTCCCGGGCTGGGGGGGATTCGGCCGGGCAGCCATCGCGGCGGTCCCGGGGCTGTTCACGGCCGTCATCATCTTCGGCGGCGTGTTGGGTGGCGTCTTCACGCCGACTGAAAGCTCGGCGGTCGCGGTCATATACACGGCCGTCATCGCCTTCGTTGTCTATAGGACGCTCGGCCTGCGCGACTTCGTCAAGGCAGCCCAGAACGCGGTCAAGACCACCGCCATGATCATGCTGATCATCGGCACAGCGGCGGCCTTCGGATGGCTCTTGGCATTGAACGAGGCACCCGCCCGGCTGGCGGAAGGAATGGCCTGGGTGTCCGACAATCCGATCATCATCCTGCTGATGATCAACATCATCCTGCTGGTGCTCGGTACCTTCATGGACATGGCGCCTCTGGTGATCATCACGACGCCGATCTTCCTGCCCATCGCCATGAATGCGGGAATGAGCCCGGTACAGTTCGGCATCGTCATGATGCTGAACCAGGGGATCGGTCTGGTGACGCCACCGGTCGGTACGGTCCAGTTCGTCGGTTGCGCCATCGCAGGGATCAAGATCGAAGAGGTCATGAAGACCATATGGCCCTTCTATGGAGCCTTGGTCCTGGCCTTGCTCGCCGTGACCTACATCCCGGCCGTGACCCTCTGGCTGCCCAGCGTCGTCGGCTGATGCGGCTGTCGGACGCCAGGCTCGACGGCCTGCCCGCCGACGTGGTCCGGCCCGAGTACAATCGAGCCAAGATCAGGCCCGGCGTGGTTCACCTGGGCATCGGGGCCTTCCATCGAGCCCATCAGGCGGATGTTTTCGACAGGGCATTGGCACGTGGCGACCCGCGCTGGGGCATACGGGGCGTATCGCTGCGCTCACCGGGCGTGCGCGATCAACTCAACCCTCAAGACGGTCTCTACAGCCTGGTCGTCCGGGACGGGGGTGACATGCAAACCCGCGTCGTTGGCGCGGTCACCGACGTCATGGTCGCGCCGGAAAATCCCGCCGGCGTGGTTTCCGCTCTGGCCGACCCGGACACTCACCTGATCACCCTGACGGTCACCGAAAAGGGCTATCGCCTGGACCCGACCTCCGGTGCACTGATTGAGGGGGATCCTGAGGTCGCGGCCGACCTCGCCTCGTTGGACTCTCCACGGACCGCACCCGGCTTTCTCGCTGCGGGTCTCGCTGAACGGAGGGCGCGTGGGCTCAGCCCCCTGACCGTGATCAGCTGTGACAACCTTCCCCACAACGGCGCGAGGGTCCGTGACGCCGTGCTCGCCTTCGCCCGTCGTCATGATCCGGGATTGTCGGACTGGATCGAAGGCTCGTGCGCCTTTCCACAGACGATGATCGACCGCATCGTTCCGGCCACGACCCTGGAAGATCGCCGCGATCTGGCGGCACGGCTGGGCGTTGAAGACCACGGGATGGTCAAGACAGAGCCCTTCACCCAGTGGGTGATCGAGGACCGCTTCGCAGGCCCCCGTCCAGACTTCGAAAGCCTGGGCGTCCAGATCACATCGGCGGTCGCGCCATGGGAAGACGCGAAGCTGCGGCTTCTGAACGGTGCCCATTCGGCCATGGCCTATCTGGGCGGACTCGCCGGGCTGCGTTTCGTGCACGAGGTCGTCGCCGAGCCATTGTTCGCCGCGTTCGTGGACTGCCTCTGGGACGAGGCCGTCGCCACGCTCGATCCGCCTGTCGGACTCGATCTGTCGGCCTACAGGGTTGCCTTGAAGGCCAGGTTCGCCAACGCGGCGCTGGAGCACCGCACGCATCAGATCGCCATGGACGGATCCCAGAAACTGCCCCAGCGGCTGCTGGCCGGCGCGGCCATGCGGCTGGATCGCGGCCTGCCGATCCACGCTCTCGCCCTCGCCATCGCGGGCTGGATGCGCTGGCAGGACGGCACGAACGAGACCGGGGCCGCCCACGTCGTGGACGATCCCCTGGCGTCGGAGACGGCCCGCCTGATCGCGCGCACGCCCGACACGCTTGAGCGCGCCGCCGCCCTGCTTTCGCTTGAAACGGTCTTTCCCAAACGCCTCGCTACCGACCCGCGCTTTACCGCCCCGGTGATCGCTGCCTATGCGCGCCTTTCATCGACCGGCGCGCGCGCCGCTGCGGCGTGGGTCGCCAAGGGCGAGACATGAGCCTGCTCAGGCTTCATCCAGACGACGATGTCGCGGTGGCCCTGGCCGACCAGGGTCCGAACATCAGCGCCGGGCACAAGGTGGCCGTCAGGGCGATCGCCGCCGGACACCCGGTCCGCAAGTACGGTCAGGTGATCGGGATCGCCTCCGCCGAGATTGGCTCCGGCGACTGGGTCCACACCCACAACCTCGTCATGAGCGACGCCGACCGCGCGACCGAGATCGGCGCAGACCGCCGCGCCCTTATCGCCTCGGCGGCTACTGCCGCGTGGTCAGGCTATCGTCGCAGCGATGGCCGATGGGGTACGCGCAACACCATCGCTATCCTGACCAGCGTCAACTGCTCGGCAACCGTCGCTCGACGGATCGCCGTCGCCTTTCCTGCGGATGGACTGCCTGAAGGTGTGGACGATGTGGTGGCCTACACTCATACCGGCGGGTGCGGCGGTGCCTCCGACGGCGAGGACATCCGGCTGTTGCAGCGCACGCTTGCCGGATACGCGCGCCACCCCAACGTCGCCGCTGTCCTGATCGTCGGCCTGGGCTGCGAGGCCAATCAGATCCCCGACTGGTTCATGAAGGAAGGCCTGGCCACGGGCCCGGCGCTTCGCTCGCTGTCCATTCAGGAGGCCGGCGGGACGCTCAAGGCCATCGAGGACGGAAAGGCCATTGTCCGGGAACTGATCACCCTCGCGGCAGAAGCTCGGCGTGAACCCGCGCCGGTGTCAGGCCTCGTCGTCGGGCTGCAGTGCGGAGGATCAGATGGGTGGTCGGGCGTCACGGCCAATCCGGCCCTGGGCCGCGCCGTAGACCGACTGATCGCCCAAGGGGGCTCGGCGATGTTGTCCGAAACCCCGGAGATCTGGGGAGCCGAGCACCTGCTGCTGCGCCGCGCCGACGCGGAAACGGCCGAGCGGCTGATCGCGCGGCTGACCTGGTGGCGCGACCATGCCTCAGCAAACGGCATGGAACTGAACAACAATCCCTCGCCGGGAAATCTCAAGGGTGGGCTGACGACCATCCTTGAGAAGTCGCTGGGCGCTGTCGCCAAGGCCGGCTCCGCCCCGCTGGAGGACGTAATCGGCTACGCCCAGCCGCTGAGAAAGCCCGGGCTGAGCTTCATGGACAGTCCCGGCTATGACCCCTGTTCGGCGACCGGGCAGATCGCCTCCGGAGCCAACCTGATCGCCTTCACCACCGGCCGGGGCTCCGTCTTCGGCTCCAAGCCGTCGCCCTGCCTGAAGATCGCCTCCAACGCCCGCCTGGCGGGCTGGATGGCCGAAGACATCGACATTGACGCCTCGTCGGTTCTGGAAGGCGAAAGCCTGGACGACGTCGGCGAGCGCATCTTCCACCGCCTGCTGTCGCTGGCGTCGGGCGACCCCTCGGCGTCCGAACTCCTAGGCATCGGCGACGCCGAGTTCGTGCCCTGGCAGAGGGGCGCTTACCTGTGATCCGCGCCGCCCACGGTGATAGACTCGGAGACCTGCTCAGCTTCACAACGGGATCGGAAGGCATTGCTGATGGTCGCCGGCGCGTTGGGTGGCGCCTTCGATCTCGTGGCCATGAATCAGTACGAGGGCTGGTACGGCCAGCACATGCCGTCCGAGATCAACCCGGCCACCGTCGACACGAGCTGGGACAAGCCTCTGCTGATGTCGGAGTTCGGCGCCGATGCGTGGCACGGTCATCGAGGTCCGCGCGAAAGCCGCAGGACGGAGGAGCATCAGGTCTGGCTCTACGAGGAAACGCTGAAGGCCATCGCAGCGTCAGGCGCGTTTGCCGGCGTAATCCCCTGGCTACTGAAGGACTTCCGTTCGCCTCGCCGGTGGCACGGGCGCTTCCAGCGCGGCTGGAACCGCAAAGGGTTGATCGACGAGATCGGTCGCCGGAAGCTGGCCTTCGAGCGTCTTGCCCTCTGATACCAGAGCCGGTGAGTACCCTTCCTGAAGTCTCCCATAGCCGAAGCTGGCGATCTTGCGAGGACCGCCGGCGGATGGTGGTTGCCCGGACAACGCTTGGCCTATGGCGGATTTCGCTGGGAGACCAAGCTTGAGCGGATTGATCGAACGGATGCGACGTCGTTGGCCTGTCCTCGCCATCAGCCTTGCGCTGGCCTGCACAGTGCTGCCCGTCCCTGCATCGGCCACTCCACAGACCGCGACGGCCACGCCATGGAGCGAAGGGGTTCTTTCAGTTGTTCGGCCGCTCGCCGAGGGTGATCAGGCGACCCGCGACCTGGACGAACAGAGACCAGGGCATCTGCTGCTGGCACTGGGCCTCGACGCCCTCAGCAGAGCGAGCGGTGATCCGCTGCAGGCCGCGCCCGGACAGACCACAACAGGGGCGCAGTCTCCGCCTATGCCTGCGCTGGGTACCTTGTGCATCGATGCCGGGTGCCGTGCAGAAGACATCCTGCGCCGACCGGAACTCTGGAGCAGAACAGATGCGATGGCTGCGGATGTCGAAGGAATCGCGGCGCTCGATCCAGCCTTCCGACGCATGGCCGACGCACGGTTCGATCGCGAGGCCCTGCTGTTTCGCTCGGACGCAAGCGAGCTGGGCCAGATGCACTTTGACGCCCACTTGAATGCCACCGCCTTTGCGGCGCTCACCCGAATGATCGACGCCCTGCCGGCCGAAGATCTGGCACGCCTGGAATACGTCGCGCTCTACCGGGAAATGGCGCGCCCCATCACCCGGTTGCAGTCAGAGGACGGCTGGTGGCGAGAAACCCTTGGCGACGAGGACGCGTTCATCGATCCGGCCGCATCGGCTCTCTTCGTCTTCGGTTTGGCGTGGGGCCTAAACACGGGAATGCTGAGCTTCAACGAGGGTGAGGCGACTGCGCTCAGCGGTTGGGACGCCCTGGAAGGCTCCACAGACCAGCAGATCTGGGCGGCTGACGACTCAGCTCGTGGATCCCTCTTCCTTGCGGCGGCCCAGTTGGCGGAACGGCGATGGTAGGCGGGCTAGTGACCTCATCGGAACGTCAGGCGAGGCTGATCCGGCATACCCTGACGCTGACCACGCTTTTGGCGGCTCTGGGCGGCGAAGCGGCGGCACAGGCCCCCAGCCAACCTCAGGTCGAGCCGTCGACTGAAGCGGTGCAGGCGGCTCGCCCCTACGCCATGTTCGGCCCAACGGCATCGGACGCCTGGACCCGCCTCGCGCAGGCTCCGGAGGCCGCAGCCGTTCTGGAACGCGCCCGGCTCGGCCTTGGCCGGCCTCCTGGAGCGATCCCGGTGATCCACACCGAAGGCACTCTGCCGGGACGTGGAATCCGCGAAATCAGCAGCCGGGCACGCGAGGATTTTCCGATCACCCTGTCGCTGGCGCTCGCCTATCGACTGACCGGCGACCGCGCCTATGCGGAGCGCGCACAGATTTACCTGCTGGCCTGGGCCGGGACCTATCGCTGGTCCTTCAACCCGATCGACGAGACTGCGTTCGACACTCTCATCATGGCAACCGACCTGATCGACGATGCCCTGTCCGCAGAGGCGAGGACGCGTATCGACGGATTCTGGCATAGGCTGTCCTCGGGCTATCTCGCCGAAATGGATGGCACGCCGATCAACGCCATCACCAACTGGCAGAGCCACCGGATCAAGCTCGCCACCCTTTCTGCCTTCCGGACAGGCGATCCCGTTCTGATCGACCGGGCGCGAGCGGCTTATCGTCGGCATGTGACAGCGAACATTCTGGCCGACGGGTCCGTTCACGACTTTCATGAGCGCGATGCGATCCACTACGTGACCTACAATCTGGATCCGTTGATGACCGCCGCTCTCGCCGCCCATCGGCATGGCGAGGACTGGTTCAGCTGGCGCAACGCCTCCGGGGCCGGAGCCAGGGAAGCCGTTACCTGGCTGCTGCCCTATGCGGCGGGTGAGCGGTCTCACCAGGAGTTCGTCAACTCCCGCATCAAGTTCGACGCCGACCGGGCACGGGTTGGTCAGCCCGGCTATGAGGGAACCTGGGACCGAGCAGGTGCCGTCAACACGCTCCAACTCGCCAGCCTTCTGGACCCTCAGTTCTGTGAACCGGCGACGGCTCTCCAGGAAGCAACCCAACGGCCGCCCGCTCTCTGGATCGACTGGAGCCGCCGCATATCGCCCTCAGCGGACGGCTGCTGACGGATCGGCCGCCTTGGTGCTGGCGGCAGGCTGTACGGAAGGCGACCGGCCTACATCAAGCGCCTGCCGTCAGGCAGAATTGTCGACCGCTTGCAAACCGTTCAAACGGGGCGTGGCGGCGGCATGGACCAGGAAGATCTGACCATTCGCGACACTCCGTCTCTGGAATTTGTTCAGGACCGCGTTCAGCTCTTGCTGGAGTTCGCCCAGGTCATGTCCTGAGAGCCGCAGGATACGCCAGGCCTCGAAGGCACCACCGGACTTGCCCCTGCTTCGAACAATGCGACCACGTATTGAGCCGGTCGTCGTGGCCCTGAACAGGATGCCGCCCGTGTCGCGATTGGAGCGTTCAGCAAGGCTCACACGGAGCTCTGTTGCGAGATCTTCGCCGAAACCCTTCGCCAGGGCCTCATTCGGAATGAAGAAGCTGTCGGCTACCGCGCGGTAGAGCTTGATCGGACGACCCGGGCGTCGTCGCTGGCCGACCTCACTGAGCAGCCCAAGGCTCTTCATCCGGCCGAGGTGATAGTGAAGCCGCCTCAGGTCCATGCCAAGCGCAGCAGCGCCCTCGCCTGCTGAACGGGCCCCGCCGGTGAACCACATCAGGATGCGCCGTTGATTGGGGTTGGTGAACACCGTCGCAAGGCGCGGATCGGTAATCACCTGCCTACTCAGTTTCTGATCTTTCATGAGGAGTAGCTGTCCGGCTAACGCATCGCCACAACAAGAGGGAAAGAGTCCACGATGGCGAAATGCAGCACGATCCTCAGCTGCGGCGCGTTCAGTGCCCTTGTCTGGGCAACATCCAGCATGACTTTGATCGCGGCATCACCAATCCCGCGCGGCGAGGCGCTGGCGGCGCTCCCGGCCTGTTTCACTGCTCAGACCGCAGCCACGCCGTTCGCCGGGATCGCTGCGGCAGCAGAGGGCGATTCTGTCTTCACACGCGCTTCGGGCACGATTGATGGCGTTTCATCGCCGGCGGCCGACCAGCGTTACCGGCTTGGCTCTGTCAGCAAAGTGTTCACCCAGGTTGCGATCGCACGGCTGATTGACCAAGGCCTTGTCCAGCTTGATGCGCCGATCTCTGACTATCTGACGGACCTGCCCGTGGAGTTTCGCAGCATCACCGTCGCTCAACTCCTGCAGCATCGCGCCGGTGTTTTCTCGGCGACGCTGATGCGGCCCGACCTCGTGGATGCTCTTCTGGCAGCTCGCAATCATCACGATCTTCTGTCGATCGTCCTTGGAATGCCGCTTGCCTTCGCTCCGGGCGACCAGGCGCAGTATTCGAATGACGGCTACTTCGTGCTCGGCGCGATCATCGAAGCGGTTTCAGGCAACAGCTATGCCGGGTTCGTTGAAGCCGAGATCCTGCGCCCTCTTGGAATGACCCGCACCGGCTTCGAGGCGACCGCTGACACCGCTGAGCCGATGACCCGGATGGCGGGTCCCGGTCAGCCTCCAAGGACCGACCCGGCCCCGATGCGCGGCTTTCCAGACCTGCCTGCCACAGCGGCGGGGGATGGGATCAGTACAGCCGAGGACCTGATCAAACTGGCTCGCGCGCTCGCCGGCAACCAGTTCATTTCAGACGCTGCTAAGGCGGCAGTCTTCCCCCGCAGCGGCGATGTCTGGCGGATTGGACAAGGCGGAGGCCGCCCAGGTGCGAACGCGTATTTCATGATCTTTCCTGAAAGAGACGCTGCCGTCGTCGTGCTCGCCAACTACGATCCGCCAGCCGCCGAACTGATGGGCGAGGTGCTCGGAAGTGTCCTGGCCGGCCAAGCCTGCCGCCCGTTGACCGAGGCCGACAGACCTTCGCCGATGCGCATCATCGGCCCGCCTCCGCCAGCGTCCTGAATCCCCCGGCGTTTGTGTCTTCTCAAACAAGCGACGAACTGGAGATCGACCAGCTTGGAGAACCATGTCTTGCAGCGCACCTGCCGCGTTGTCGCCATGTGAGGCCCGGTGCAACGGCCCCGAGAAGGGGCTCGCGGGTCAGCGTTTTCAGTCGCTGAACATGGTGCACTCGTCGGCACCGGCGGTCATGTGGACGAGGTAGCCCGGACGTCTGATCCGGCCATCTTCACCATCGGCGACATACCCCCTCGACCCGTGCCGGTCCACGATTGCAGCTTGTGGCTGGCAAGCGTCCCGAACGCACTCGAGCAGGCCCACCAAGCTCGCACGTCCGAGCAGGCCAATGAAGGCCCTGGTTCAGGCAATCCGGACAGTCTCGCCAGCGACCACCGCATCCGTTTCAGGACATCGAGAACGACGGGAGGAAGCGTTCAAGGCATCAGCCGACCTGGTCGCCCAGGTCGGCTGCCTTCTTGTCACTCCGCCTTGGTGGCTTCGTCGCGGGTCTTGATCCACGAGTACAGCATCGACCCACCGATCAGCACGAGCGTGGCCAGGAGCGACCACTGAGGCTCGAGGTAAGGGACGAGGGCCTCCCCGGTCATGTCCTTCCAGGCCTTGTACAGCCCGAAGTTCCAGATGATCTTGGCCCCGATCAGGACCAGCACCAGCGACAGGCCGTACTTCAGGTATTTGAAGCGGGCGACGGCTTCGGCCAGCATGAAGTACATCGAGCGCAGGCCGAGGATCGCAAAGATGTTGGACGTGTAGACGATGAACGGGTCCTTCGTGACCGCGAAGATCGCAGGCACCGAGTCGACTGCGAAGATCACGTCGACCACCTCGACCATCACCAGAGCCAGGAACAGCGGCGTGGCGAACAGGACCAGACGACCCGAACCCTTGGGGTCCGGCTTCTTGACGAAGAAGTTGTGGTTTTCGATGGTGTCGGTGATCCGAACCCGCTTCCTGAGGAACTTCAGAACGGGGTTCTTGTTCAGATCCATCTCGTGATCGCCGCCGAAAATCATCCTCCAGCCCGTGAAGATCAGGAAGGCAGCGAAGATGAAGAGAACCCAGGTGAACTCGTTCACAACGGCCGAGCCGAGTGAGATAAAGATCGCGCGAAACACGATCGCACCGATGATTCCCCAGAACAGGACGCGGTGCTGATACTCACGCGGCACGGCGAAGAACGTGAAAATCATGCCGATGACAAAGATATTGTCGAAGGCAAGCGCTGTTTCCAGCAGATAGCCTGTAAAATACTGCAAGACAGCCTGCTGATTCAGGTTGTCGGGGCTCATGTAGTACTGAGGATCGGGCTCGTAAACGAAGTAGACGTAAGCTCCGAACGCGATGGCGATCGAGGCGAACGAGGCCCACATGGCCGCCGACTTCTTCGCCGACACCACGCCGTCCTTGTTGTTGACGACGCCCAGATCCAGCCAGAGCAACACTCCGATGAAGCTCAGGAACGCGATCCAGAGCCAGATGGGCTGACCAGCATAGGTCGCAGCAAGAAATGGAAGGGATTCAAGCATCCCGCACCCCCAAGTTTTGTAAGAAGCGCCGCGTTGCGCCGTCCATGCGGGGATCCGACATCACAGCCGACGCCTCGGCTGCCAGAGGGGCCCGGACCCGTGGAGCGGGCGTTAATGGGGGTTGGTGGGTGCCGCGTCAACGCCAGATCGAGGATCTTTCGCTCTTTCCGTCTCATGAAGCATCCGCCTGGGGCGCCGACGAAATGCCCTCGCGGTTGAACGGACCGAGATTGGTGGCTGCACCCGGTTGATCTCGATCAATGCATCTTCTGATCCACCGATGTGTTGTGACCTCAAGGAGGTCCGCGATGGATTATGCTCAGGTTCTGGTCGCCGTCGATGATGGCCCTGCGGGCCAAACACGGCTGGAGTTCTGCCGAGAGCTGGCGATCGCGACACGGTCGAGTGTCATCGGACTGGCCGCCGCCAGCCATCCTCCATCACCCTTGGGCGCGGAGCTTGGCGGCGGGCTTTCAGCAGACCTGCTGACGGCTTATCGCGAGGCGGCAGACTTCGAGTTGATGCAGGCCCACACGGCCTTCACGCTTCATCTGTCCGGTCCAGACATCGTTTCGCGCTGGATTCAGGCCCACGGAGACCCGACCGCGTTCTGCATTCGACAGGCGCGGTTCGCCGATTTGATCGTTCTGGGCATCCGCAATGAACGCGCGCCCTATGGAGCACCGGATCCAACCGAGGTGCTGATCGGGTCCGGTCGTCCGGTCTTGATGATCCCCCCGGAGCCGTCGCGCAGCCCGATCGGCGAGCATGCCCTGATTGCCTGGAGAGACGGAAAGGAAGCTCGGCGTGCACTCGCTGCAGCGATGCCGTTGCTCCGGCTGGCCAGCGGCGTCACCGTCGTCACAATTCGATCAGAGGACGAGCCTGACCAAGGCTCCGAGGAGTTGGCCGAACTGGCGGACTACCTCGCCAAGCACGGTATCGTTGCAAGCATTGTCGACGACAGTCTGATGCATGCGACGGTCGGCAGGCACCTTCTTCAGGAGGCGGCGACGCATGGCTGCGGCCTGATCGTGGCCGGAGGCTATGGGCATACGCGTCTTCAGGAATGGATGCTGGGCGGCGTGACCCGAGACCTGGTGCAGGAGAGTTCGATCTGCCTGTTGCTGGCCCACTGAGGCAAACAAGGAGACCGCCATGCTGAAAGAACTCGCCATCATCGCCCTGACCACAGGGGCCTGCGCGGCTTTACCGAGCGGGGGTTATCAGGATCCCGAAGGGCCGCCGTCCATCCGACACGGCCAGAGCCTGGTCATGACCCACTGCAGCAGCTGTCATGCCATCGGCCTGGCCGAGCAGAGTCCGCACAGGGGCGCGCCGCCGTTCCGGACGCTGAGCGATCGCTACCCGGTGCGTGATCTGGAGGAGGCGCTCGCCGAGGGCATCGTCACCGCCCATCCGGACATGCCGGAGTTCACCTTTTCGGCGGAGGATACGGCCGACATCATCGCCTATCTGGAAAGCTTGCCGTTCGGCGAGGGAGGGCCTCAGCGCTGACGGGGCCGATCGTCCAGATTGCTCCAGATCGACACGCCGCCGACCACCACCATGAAGGTGGCGAAAACAGCGATCACGAGGGCGACGACGGGAAAAGCTTCAGCAGGCATGGTTTCAGCTCCAAATGTGCAGGAGCTACAGAACCGCACAGAGACACTCGGCGCATTGATCGAGATCAAGCCTCAAAACAGACTGTGAAGGCGACACACGCCGGAGGCCAGGGCGAGCGCCATGGGTTCGACGCCCTGCGGCAGCGGCGTTTCCACCCGAAAGGTTTCGCAGTGATGTTCCCGAGCGCGCCAGAGCATCTCGCTCATCAGCGCTGAGGCGACGTAGGCCGGACGCAGCACATCGACGGCGATCAGCTGAAGCAGATGAAACACGGGGCGCGGCCCGCCATCTCCGTCCAGCCGGTAGCGAGCCAACCCGACAAGCGGACCGACAGCCCGCCGCGCGACCACCACATGCTCACCGGACTGCGACAGGACCGTTCGGCGCCAGACGTGCGTCTCGATCAAGGGGTCGTCCAGCCGCGCAAGAACCAGGGCCTCATCGGCCTCAGCTTCCGAAAGCGTGGTGATCCGAAAGTCCGCCATGAGGGCGTCATGCCCGCGAACCGGCAAGGTCGCCTTGATCCTGATCAATCCCTTGGCGTGGCGGGCGGAGCATGACTATCCTTGTGGCGAAGGATCCGCCACCGCGATGCTCGAACTCAAAACCCTGCCGGATGGATGCGCCGGGCGACGCCGGCTCGACACCTGTGCCCGTTGCGGCGCGCGCGCCTACAGCGTCTGTGCCAGTCTTGATGACACCGAGCTGGTGCGATTGGACCTGCTCGCCGAGCGCATGACCCTTGCGGCCGGAGACGTTCTCCTGCGCGAGGGCGACCCGGCCAACCACGTCTTCAACATCACGGGCGGATCGGTCCGGGTCTACAAGCTGCTGCCGGACGGGCGTCGCCAGATCACCGGCTTTCTCTACGCGGGTGACTTCCTCGGCCTGGCCACAGGCGAACGTTACACCTTCTCTGCCGAGGCCATGGAGCCCGGATCGGTCTGCCGCTTCAGAAAATCCGAGTATCGGGCGCTGATCCATGAGACCCCGGCCCTCGAATCGATCCTGTTTGATCGCGCGAACCATGAACTGGCCGCGGCACAGGCCCAGATGCTTCTGCTCGGTCGCAAGACGGCGCTGGAGCGGGTCGCCAGCTTCCTGCGGGACACCGCCACCGCCGACCGCATGCGCCCACCCTCGAACGGATCGGTGCGCCTGCCCATGACCCGGGGCGAGATGGCGGATTATCTTGGCCTCACCATCGAGACCGTCAGTCGGGTCATGACCAGGCTCAAGACCGACGGGGTCATTCGTCTGCTCTCGCTAAGCGAGCTTCGGATCGAGCAGCCGCAACGGCTCTCGGCGCTCGCGGACGGAGAGACCTGACCAACGCCGTTGCCGGAGCCACCCGCACTGCTCCAGCGGCCGTCTGGCCATCGATCGTCAGCCACCGATCACACATCGCAAGCGGCTCGGGACGGTGACTGACCAGGATCAGCCCCTGGCCCGTTCGATCCAGCCGCAGGGCCAGGCGTTCGACGACCCGTCGCTCGGTGGCGGCGTCCAGGCCTTCAGTCGGTTCGTCGAGAACCAGCCAGGGCGCGTCTCTCAGATAGGCTCGCGCGAGGGTCAGGCGCCGCCGCTCCCCGCCGCTCAGCCGCATGCCGTCATGCCCTACCCGCGTGTCGAGGCCGTGAGGTGCGGCGCGGATCCTGTCGCCCAGATCGGCGTCATCGAGAGCGCGCCAGAGCTCGGCCTCGGTTGCCGTCTGCGCCGCCAGAAGCAGGTTTTCGCGGATCGACCCGTCGAGCAGCTGAACCTGCTGGGCGGCATAGGCGAAGCGGGAGCGATGAGCAGGATCGGGCCGGGACGATCCGCGAAGTCCCATCAGGCGCTCGATGGCCGTCGTCTTGCCGCCACCTGACGGACCGGTGATCCCCAGACGCTGTCCGGCGACCAGCGTCTGGTCGACCCCGAACCGAAGCGAAAGAGCAGCGTCGGGGGCTGCAACGGGCTGCACATCTTCGACAATCAGGGGCGACAACCGCGTCCTTGCCGCTTCGGCTTCTCCCCGATCCCGCGCGGCCACCGACAGACCGGCCGTGGCGTCGAGCCCCATCACCGCCGAAAGGATCGCAAGCGCGGCCAGGGGCAGTTCGGCACCTCGCGCTGCGATGGCGACGCCGATGACCACGGCTGCGATGATGCCCGCCTGGACCAGGCCAAGCCGGGCCGCTGTCGTTTCAATCTCGATCTTCAATCCATCATGATGATCAGCGCGCCGCATCACATCGCTGATTGCCCAGGTCTCCAGGCCGTAGGCCCGAAGCTCGGCCGCCGAAGCCTGATGCGCGGCGATCCTGTTCTTGAAGCCTCCCATGGCGGCCAGCCGACGCCGACCGACCGGTCCCAGGCTGCGCGCCATCCGGTGCGACGCCAGCACGCTCGCTCCGAGGCCGACCGCGACGGCAACCGCCGCCCATGGACTGGCCAGGGCCGTCAGCGAAAGCGCTGCGACTGCACCCGCGCCCGCCATCCACGGCGCGGAGCGGCGGATGAAAAGGGTCTGGAGCGCATCGACGTCCTGAATGAACCGCGAAGAGGCTTCGCCGCTGCCGAGCGCCAGAGCCCGGGCGGGCGGTCCCGAAGCCAATCCCCTGAACAGCCTGGGTCGGAGGCGGGCAAGGGCCTGAAGGGCGGCCTCATGGCTCGACACCCGTTCCCCGTAGCGCGCGGCCGTACGAACGATCGCCAGAAGCCGGATCATGGCGCTGGGCAACAGGACATTGAAGGCCTGGGCCGCCACCAGGCCGGCGGCACCCGCCAGGGCGGCCCCGGTAATGAACCAGCCGGACAGGCCCAGCAGAACGACAGCCCCCGCCCCTACGCCGGCCGCAGCAAGGGCCGCCAGCGCGAGACGGCGGCTCTGTTCCCCCATCTGACTGGCGATCAGATGATCCAGCGGCGTCATGAGCGATCTCACAGGTGCACGATCCGGTCGGCCAGACGGGCGACACGGTCAGAATGGGTGGCGATGAGGGCGGTCCGGCCCCGCGTCAGGTGCTTGAGGACCGGCAGGAGCGCGATCTCCGATGCCGCATCGAGGTTGGCCGTCGGCTCGTCCAGCAGCACCAGGGGCGCGTCCGACAGCAGGGCCCGCGCCAGCCCCAGCCGACGCCGCTCGCCGCCCGAGAGCCCACCGCCCCGCTCGTCGATCGGCCGCTCAATGTCGCCGAACAGACCGGCCCTGGCCGCGGCGGCCATGACTTCGCGTTGGGTGGCGCAGGGACGCGCAAGCGCGATGTTGTGCCCCATCGAGCCGGGGGAAACGAACGGATGCTGGCCCGCCCAGGCGACGGCACCGGCCAGATCGCCATCTTCGGACATAGCGCTGTCGTCGATCCACACCTCTCCGGCCGTCAACGGAGCCAGCCCAAGCAGCAGATGCAGCAGGCTGGATTTGCCCACGCCACTTGGACCCACCAGCGCCACGGTCTGACCTGCATCGATCGTCAGGCCGAAGTTCCGGATCGCGAACTCTCCGCCGGGATAGCGGATGTCGATCGCTTCGAAGCGCACTCTGGGCGGCGCCACGAGACGACGGCGCTGACCTGCACGCGGCTGGCTTTCCGCGCCCGCCAACGCCGGAGCCGCAGCCTCGGCCGCCTGGCGTTCATGATAGGCGGCGGCCAGTCTCCGGACAGGAGCATAGACCTCCGGTGCGAGCGTCAGCACGAACAGGGCGCGGGGCAGATCGATCGCCTCGGGAACCGGAAACGGCAGCAGGCCCAGAAGCGCGAAACCGCAGTAGACCGCGACCAGAGCCACCGACAGGGCCGCGAAAAACTCCATCACGGCGGACGACAGGAACGCGACCCTCATCACGCCGGACGTCTTTTGGGCCAGCCGCTCGCTGTCCCTCGCCAGCAGTGCCTCGGTCGAGGCTTCAGCCTGGAAGGCGAGGATGACCGGCAAGGCCCGGACGCGGTCAAGGTAGCGGGACGCCAGCTGATCCAGCGCGGAGAACTGTCGCCGGCTCTCGGTCGCGGCGGCCACGCCCGCCAGGGCCATGCCCACGGTGAAGGGGATCAGGGTGGCCAGCAGTATCCCCGCCGCCACCGGGCTCGCCACAGCACAGGCTGCGATCGCGATCAGCGGCGAAACCGTCGCCGCCACGCGGGCCGTCGTAAAGCGAGAGACGTAGCCATCCAGGGTTTCGGCCCCCTCGACGGCGGCCGTGAGGGTCCCCGATCCGGACAGATTGCCCTGAAACAGGCTGGCCACCGCCGTCCGCCGGGTGGCCGACTTTACCTGCTGACCAGCCCGGGCCCCCACGCGCGTTGCGAACGCAGCGAGGCCGGCTCTCGCCACCAGACTGATCACGGCCAGCCCAAGCCCGAAGGAGGCCTGGTCCAGGCCTTCACCGAGCGATGCGACGGCGAGCGCCAACCCGGCCGCAAAGCCGATGGCGGGCACCACATCCAGAACCGTCAGAAGGACGGCCGGACGAATGCCGGGCGCGAAGGCCCTCAGCTGCGCCTTCAGCCACGCTGGCGCGCTGAAATCGGGTTCGTCGGGATCAAGGACGGCAAGGGTCATGCGCTGACCTAACCAGAACAGCCTGTCGCGGCTTTGATCGAGATCAAGGCGAGGCACGGTGGGCCGGCCTAGGTCGGGGCGTCGGTCACGGGGGCCGACGAAGCGGAGTCTCTCGCCATGATCGACCTTGCGGTCGTCGACCTATCCCGGCTGCAGTTCGCGCTGACGGCCCTCTACCACTTTCTGTTCGTGCCCCTGACGCTGGGGCTGTCGTTCCTGCTGGTCATCATGGAGTCGATCTATGTCATGACCCGTCGGCCGATCTGGCGAACGATCACCCGCTTCTGGGCAACGCTGTTCGGCATCAACTTCGTGCTCGGCGTCGCGACCGGCATCACCATGGAGTTCCAGTTCGGAATGAACTGGGCCTACTACAGCCAGTACGTCGGCGACATCTTCGGGGCCCCGCTGGCCATTGAGGGCCTGATGGCCTTCTTCCTGGAGGCGACCTTCGTCGGCCTGATGTTCTTCGGATGGGACAAGCTCAGCCGCGTCGGCCACCTGTTCGTGACCTTCATGGTGGCGCTGGGCACCAATCTGTCGGCGCTCTGGATCCTCGTCGCCAACGGCTGGATGCAGAACCCGGTCGGTGCCTCCTTCAATCCGGACACGATGCGTATGGAGGTGACGGACTTCATGGCCGTCATCTTCAACCCGGTCGCCCAGGCCAAGTTCGTCCATACCGTCAGCGCAGGCTACGTCATCGCCTCTGCCTTCGTGCTGGGCGTCTCGGCCTTCTACCTGCTGAAGGGCCGCCATCGCGCCTTCGCCAAGCGGTCGATGACGGTCGCCGCCGCCTTCGGACTGGCCAGCGCCCTGTCAGTCGTCGTGCTGGGCGACGAGAGCGGCTACGCCCTGACCGACAACCAGAAAATGAAGCTGGCTTCCATCGAGGCCATGTGGCGGACCGAAGAGGCTCCCGCCGCCCTGACCGCCATCGGTTTCCCGAACATGGAAACCCGCCGCACCGACTACGCCATTCACATCCCCTGGGTGCTCGGCCTGATGTCGACGCGTAGCCTGGATGGTCAGGTCGAGGGCATCCTGGAGCTCGTCGCCGTCGCCGAGGACCGCATCGAGTCCGGCGTCATCGCCTACGACGCGCTGGAGAAGGTCAAGGCCGACCCGGTCGACGCCGTCAACCGCGGAACCTTCGAGGCTCACCGCCGCGACCTCGGCTATGGCCTGCTGCTGAAGCAGTATGTCGCCGATCCGCGCCTCGCCACGCCGGAACAGATCCGTCTGGCCGCCTGGAGCACGGTGCCCAACGTCCCGGTCATGTTCTGGACGTTCCGGATCATGGCGGGCGTCGGCTTCCTCATGATCGCCCTGTTCGCGACCGCCTTCATCCTGGCGACCCGACGGCAGCATGAGACCCGGTGGTTCCTGTGGGTCGCCCTTCTGGCCATGCCTCTGCCGTGGATCGCGGCGGAGCTGGGGTGGATCGTGGCCGAGGTCGGTCGCCAGCCCTGGTCGGTGGACGGCGTGCTGCCGACCTTCCTGGGGGCTTCCAGCCTGACCGTGCCCGAGCTGTGGGCGACGATCATCGGCTTCACCGTCCTTTATGGCGCGCTTGCCGTCATCGAAGTCGGGCTGATCCTGAAGACGATCAAGCGCGGCCCCTTCGCCGAACAGGAAGAGTTCGCCGATCGCCCTGCCCCCGGTGCCCCCGAACCCCGTCCGACGGGCACTCAGCCCGCCGTCGCCTGAGCCATCGCAAGGATTTCCGGACATGGAACTGCCTCTCGACTATCCAACCCTTCGCCTGATCTGGTGGGGCCTGCTTGGCGTGCTGCTGATCGGTTTCGCCCTGACCGACGGCTTCGATCTAGGCGTCGGTGCCCTGCTGCCCTTCGTGGCCCGGACGGACGCCGAACGCCGCGTCGCCATCAACACCGTCGGCCCGACGTGGGAAGGCAACCAGGTGTGGTTCATCCTCGGCGGCGGGGCCATCTTCGCCGCCTGGCCCCTGGTCTACGCCGTCAGCTTCTCCGGCTTCTACCTGGCGATGTTCCTGGTTCTGTCGGCGCTGATCCTGCGGCCGGTCGCCTTCAAGTACCGGTCCAAGCGACCCGATCCGCGCTGGCGTTCGGCCTGGGACTGGGCCCTGTTCGTCGGCGGTTTCGTTCCAGCGCTGGTGTTCGGCGTGGCGGTTGGCAATGTGCTTCTCGGCGCGCCCTTCCGCTTCGACAGCGACCTGCGGTCCACTTACGAAGGCACGCTGCTGGGCCTGTTCACGCCGTTCAGCCTGATCTGCGGCCTGTTGTCGGTGGCCATGCTGGTCCTGCACGGAGCAGCCTGGCTGGGGGTCAAGGTCGAACGGGGTCCGGTGCATGACCGCGCCCGCCGCTTCGGAATGATCGCCGCTCTTCTCAGCCTGGTCCTGTTCGCGGCCGGCGGGGCTTATGTTGCATGGGGCGGGGTGGGCTATGCCCTGACGGGCACCGCCGACATGGCCGGTCCGTCCAATCCCCTGCGAATGACCGCCGAGGCGTCAGCCGGTGCCTGGTTGAACAACTACGCCACCTATCCCTGGCTGCTGATCGCGCCGGTTCTCGGCATCGCCGGTGCGCTGCTCGCCCTGCTCGGGTTGGTGGGCAAGGGGCATCCCCTGGCTCTGGCTGGCTCCTCCCTGTCGGCGGTCGGGATCATCTCGACGGTCGGGGTGTCGATGTTCCCCTTCATCCTGCCCAGCTCGATCGACCCGGCCTCCAGCCTGACGGTGTGGAACGCCTCCTCCAGCCACACGACGCTTTTCATCATGCTGGTCTGCACCATCGTCTTCCTGCCGATCGTGCTGGCCTACACCGCCTGGGTCTACCGCGTGCTGTGGGGCCGCACCTCCACAGCAGCGCTGTCCACCAATCCTGACCTGTATTGAGCCCCGAACCGGAGACGCATCATGTGGTATTTCGCCTGGATCCTGGGGCTCGGCCTCGCGGTTGCCTTCGGTGTGCTGAACGGCATGTGGCATGAGTTCCACCTGGCCGAAGACGGCGACGCCGGCCTGTCCCTGCCCGAGCAAGACGCCGATGTCCGCCTGCGCTGAGACGCTGATGGCCGTGCGTCGCCAGAGGCTCCTTCGCCGCTACGACGTCAGCGCGCCGCGCTACACCAGCTACCCGACGGCGGCCCAATTCACCCCTGCCGTCGGGCCCGAGACCTGGGCGGACTGGCTGCGGGTCCTGCCGGAGGACGAGCCGGTCGGGCTGTATGCCCACATCCCGTTCTGCAAGCGGCTGTGCTGGTACTGCGGATGCAACACCCGCGCGGTGAACCGTCTCGATGTGATGGCGAGCTACGTCGACCTGCTGCTCAAGGAAGCGGAGGGGGTGGCCGAGGCGCTGGGTCGCCCGCTGCGCCCCGTCAGCCTCCACCTCGGGGGCGGAACCCCCAACAGCCTGTCGCCGGATCTGCTGTCGCGCCTGGTGTCAGGCCTTAAGCAGCTGTTCCAACCGGATGAAAACATGGCCTTCGCGGCCGAGCTGGACCCGGCTGTTCTCACGTCAGGCTGGGTCGAGCGCGCGGCGGAGCTGGGACTGACCCGCGCCAGCCTGGGCGTCCAGGATCTGTCGCCGGAGGTCCAGCAGGCGGTCAACCGCATCGAACCCTTCGAGGTCGTCGAACGGGCGGTCGGCTGGCTCAGGCGGGCCGGCGTCCCCTCCGTCAATCTGGACCTGATGTATGGCCTGCCCCGTCAGGGACGGTCCCAGGTCCTGTCGACCCTGGACCAGATCCTGACGCTTCGACCGGATCGCATCGCCCTGTTCGGCTATGCGCATGTCCCCTGGATGAAACCGCATCAACGTCTGATCGATACCGCGGAACTGCCCGGCACGTCGGAGCGCTTCGACCAGAGCCAGGCGGCGGCGGAGTTGCTGGTGCAGGCCGGTTACGAGGCCATCGGTCTGGACCATTTCGCCCTGCCCGAAGACAGCCTCGCGGTCGCGGCCCGCAACGGTCGGGTGCGTCGCTCCTTCCAGGGTTACACCACCGATCCGGCGACCCTGATCGGGCTGGGTGCCTCGTCCATCTCGCGAACGCCTCAGGGCTATGCGCAAAATCACACGGTCGAGCGGGAGTGGCGATCGGCTGTCGCAGCGGGCCGACTGCCCATCGCGCGCGGGATCGCCATGTCGGCGGATGACCGGCGTCGAGCCGAAATCATCGAGCGGCTGATGTGCGACTTCGCCGTCTACCTGCCCGCCATCGAACGGCGCCACGGCCCCGAACCCGACCGCTTCGCCGCCGCCCTGTCCGCGCTCCAGCCGCTGGTCGACGACGGTCTGGTGATCGTCGACGAAGGGGCAATCGCCGTCACGCCGCTGGGTCAGCCCTTCGTCCGGCTCGTCTGCGCAGCCTTCGACACCGCCCCGATCGCCGAAGAGCCGCGGCACGCCAAGGCGATCTGATACGATCGGCCGGGCCTGGGCTTGGCCGCTCGCTTCAGGGTTCTGGCTGGAACTCCGGATCGAAAAGGCATGGTTCGCCCATCCGGGGGGAAAGGACCTCGCAGGTTGCGGCGATGCCTGCGGGTGTCGGCCGTTCACCGGTCTCCATCCAGGCCTCGAGCGCCTCCAGCAAGGCGACGTACTGGGGGGCAGACAGCCGGCTGTGTTCAGTCTCGGTCGTGAAGGTCTGGACCAGAAGGTCTGAACGTCCGGCCCCGGCGACCGTGTTGGCATACATCGCCGAATGCTCGACGAAGGCCGTCGGATCATAGCGCGCGTGGATCGTGACGGTCGGCAGGACGATGTCGCCGCTCAGGTCGCTGTCGTAGGCCAGGGCCGAAAGCGCATCCGGATCGGCGGCAAACCGCTCGACGCCCTCGTTCAGCGCACGGTCGTCGTCGGAACCGCGATAGGTGCGGCCCATGTTGTCGAACGGATTGCGTCCGCCCAGCCGGTTCCAGACGAGGTCGTGAAACAGGTTCGTCGCCCAGGCCAGGTGCGCGACCAGATGATCCTCCTCCAGGCCCGTGACCGCGAGGATGTTGCGAAGACGCGCAGCCTGCTCGGGCGTTCGCTCCACCGCCGGGCGACCGACGCCGGTACACTCCCCAACGCGGGCGGCGATCTCGGTCCGGGGCATGGTCGCGCCCTGCGGCAAGCCTTGCCACAGCGGGTACTGGACCTCATCCGGACGCGGATGGTTGCGGCAGTAGAACTGGTAGACCGCCCTCAGATCGGCTCGAAAGCCATAGGCCCGGGTCCCGCCGGCCAACACCCCGCTGGTCAGAAGCACGCCGTCATAGTTGCGGCTCCCATCGGTCGCGACCGCGTACAGCTCGGCCGCCTTGGCCGCAACATTGCCGCCCCAGGACTGGCCGTGCAGCAGGGTCCGCTCCGGCCGGCCCCAACGATCCCAGACAATCTGTCGAAGCTGGTCGGTGTCCTCGGCCGCCATGCGCACGCCATAGCCACCGCGCCGGTAGGTCGACCCCGCCCAAGCATAGCCCTCGGCCACCATCATGGCGAAGCGGTCGAGATCTTCCCCGGTTTCGGCCCGTTCCGGGTCTCCCAGTCGCGGCCCTCCGTGAGCGTGAAGGATCAGCCGACCATTCCACTCCGCCGGACGGGCGTACCACCACCAGGCCCCGCTCTCGGCCCGACCCGACCAGCAGCGCGTGCCTTCGGGCAGGCTTGCCGGACAGGTTTCGGAGCGAGTTGCCGCCGCCTGGCTCCAGGCAGGCGAGGCAGCAGCGAGGCCCGCCGCCGCCGCGAGGGCGATCAGCGGGCCGACGCTTCGGCTGCGGGCCGTCATCACAGGGGTCAGAACTCCTTGGTCAGGCTGACGTACCAGTAGCGACCATAGGGGCGATAGAGCGAGCCCAGATAGCCGCTCGAGGCCAGCGGCGGACCTTCGTTGGTGATGTTGCGCGCACCGACCCGCAGCCGGGTATTGGCGGCAAAGCCAGCGTTCTCGTCCCACTCATACTGGCCATAGAGGTTGCCGGTGATCTGGCTGGCGACCTCCCAGGGATTTCCGGCCGCATCGAGGAAGCCGGTCTCATCCACCGCCGAGATGTACTGGGTGAAGGCCCCGACCTGCCACGGTCCCTGGCTCCAGGTCACCGAACCCGACAGCCGCCATTCCGGCCGCCCGTTTTGAGCGATCAGGTCCGACGATTCCGGCAGAGGCGTCGCCGCATTGATGATGCCGGCATTGCGAGCGTCATAGAGGGCATCTACCTGCGGGCCGGGCTCGCGCCCGAACTTGATCAGCTTGGCGGCATCGATGTTGACGCGGAACGAGCCCAGCGGCGTGTTGCGCAGACGCCAGTTGAAGCCGATATCCAGACCCTCGACGTCCTGCGGCAGCAGGTTCACGAAGCGGTCGCTGATCGAGATGATCTGGCCCACCGGCGCGATGCCAGTGCCGGCGAACAGGGCGATATCATCCACGTTCGGTGCAGCGCGCGTCACCAGGGGGTTGGACCGCCCCTGCACGCGCTCGGCATAGTCGGTGACCACCGCGTTCAGTCCGCCGAACAGACCGACGATGTCGGTCTGCTGGATGCGCCAGCGATCCACCGTCAGGGTGAAGTCACCCCAGCTTTCAGGCAGGAACTGCGGCTGGAACACCACGCCATAGGACTGGTTGGTGCTCTCCTCCGGCTTCAGGTCCGGATTGCCCGACACCAGCAGCGAAGCCCCGATGGAGCGCGAGCAGGCGCCGAAGGTCGCGATGCGGCGAGCCCGCAGATCGGCCTCGCAGCGGATATAGTCCTGGTTGGTCGACAGGCGGCCGTAAGTGGCGGTGTTGACCTGCTCCAGGTTCGGCGCGCGGAAGCCTTCCGAATAGGAGGCGCGGACGCGAAGACCGTCGAAGATGTCCCACGCCATGGCGATCTTGGGCTTGGCCACGTCGCCGAAGTCCGAATAGTTCTCGGCCCGGCCGGCGATCTGGAAGTCCAGGCTGCGCACCAGCGGGATGTTCATCTCCGGCGAGATCACGGGCACGGCGAACTCGACGTAGGCCGAGCTGACGGTGCGGTCGCCGCGGGTGTCCGGGTTCTGGCTGACGGCGATGACGTTCGACAGCTGGGTCGCGCCCGTCACGCGGTCGACGAACGGGATGGTGCCGTCCAGGTTCTCATCGCGGTTGTCGCGCTGGGTCTCGCGGCGTGTCTCAAAGCCGAAGGCCACGCCCACATCGCCCGCCGGCAGCGAGAAGAGGTCGGACCGCGAAACACGGAAGTCGAACTGGGTCAGCGTCGTGCGCGACTCGCGGCGCAGGCGGAATGTGATGGCGTCGATCGCGGCCTGAGAGCTGGGCGTGCAGTCACCAAAGCTGGTCTGGTTGATGCAGCCGCCGCTGAACGGGTTGTAGGCGTCCGGCGTCGACAGGGCGAGCGAGGTCTGCAGCGCATTGCTGTTCACGGCATCGGACTCGTCGATCGCCTCGGCCTCGGAATACAGCAGCGCCGTTTCCCAGTCGAAGCCGCGCCATTCGCCGCGCAGACCGGCCAGAGCGCGCGCCTGGTAGTTCGACACGTCCACGACCTGATAGCCCGCATCCACAAAGCGGTACTGGTTGAGCGTGATGGGCAGGCCCGTGACCGGGACGTTCGTCAGGCCCGAAATCCGGTTCGGGTTGGTCCGACCGTCGGCGAAGGTCACTGGCCCGAACGGGTTCCAGTAGTTCGACGCCGGGATCGTCAGGGTGTTCAGGTTGATGACGGGCGGCTGAATCCGCTGCGTATCAGCCTGATAGTAGCCGACTTCACCAAAGGCCGTGACGCTGCCGTTGAGGTCGTAATGACCCGCGACGAACAGGTTCAGCCGCTGCGTGTCAGGCAAGATGGTGGTGCCCGGTGCCGTGTCAAAACGCAGGTCGCGCTGCACGCCGTTGAAGTTCAGCGCACCCGACCCGAGGCAGACGTTGGCGTCGTTGGCGTTGGGCACCAGACACCCGGTCAGAGCCGTTGGCTGGATGCGGAACGCCCCTGCGTTGCTCGTCAGACTGGTCGTGCCGCGCCGGATCGCCGTTGTCGCGCCAACGACGGCGAAGTTGCCCCAGGCACCGCGTGTGTTTCGTCCATCAGGGGTCAGGCTCGCCTCGAAGGCCGGCTCGAGGGCGAACAGGAAACGCAGGTTGTCTGTCGCGGTGAAGTTCTGGTCCTCGGCCAGGAGCGCGGAACGGTCGGTGTAGTCGATAAAGGCCGAGATGTTGCCGCGCTCGAAATCCTTTCCGGCGAAGACACCCAGGTTGAACTCACGCAGGTTGGTGCCCTCGGCCCCGCCGTACTGGGCGTTCATCCTCAGGCCGTCGAAGTCATCGCGCAGCACGGTGTTCACCACACCGGCCACGGCGTCGGCACCATAGATGGCGGCCGCGCCGTCCAGCAGGACCTCCAGACGCTCCAGACCCGACACCGGGATGGCATTGGAGTTATAGCTCAAGACCGGCACCGTGCCGGTGTCCGACGTGCCTTGGCTGGTCGGGTGCTGGACGATGCGGCGTCCGTTCAGCAGCACCAAGGTGTTGCCGACGCCGAGCGATCGCAGGTTCACCGAGTTCACGTCGCCGCGCGCCGCGTTCGACGTCTGGGGGTTGTTGGCCGCGCTGAACAGGACATCGCCCATCTGCGGGATGGTGCGCAGCAGGTCGTCGCCGTTGACCGCACCGGTGGCCAGGATCTGCTCCTCGCTCAGCACCGTGACCGGCAGGGCGGCGGTGACATCTGCGCCGCGGATCTGGGAGCCGACCACGACGATATCGTCCACGGACGACGCCTGCTGCCCTTCGGCCGTGCGGTCTGCCTGGGCCTGTGCGGCCGGAGATAGGGCCGTCGTCTGTGCGAGCGCAGGGCCTGCGAACGTCAGCAAGCCGGTAATGGCCGTGGTGGCCAGCATGGCGGTCCGGGTCTTCATGATGGTGATCCTCCCCTTGTTCGTTTCTTTGTCGTCTAATCCGGGTGTCAGTCCCGGGCCAGTGCCAGATCGTCGCCCGGCCCCGCTGCCGGATCCGGAGCCGCCGCGACAGGCGCGGGCTCCCCGTTTAACGCCGCCGCCAGGGCGTCGCGGTCCAGCGCCCCCTCCCAGCGGGCGACCACCAGGGTGGCCACGGCGTTGCCGATGAAGTTGGTCAGGGCCCGGCATTCGCTCATGAAGCGATCGATGCCGAGGATCAGCGCCATGCCGGCGATCGGCACGTCGGGCACCACGGCAAGCGTGGCGGCCAGGGTGATGAAGCCTGCGCCGGTGATGCCCGCCGCCCCCTTAGAGCTCAGCATGGCCACCAGCAATAGGGTCACCTGCTGCCAAAGAGTCAGCTCGATGTTCAGCGCCTGGGCAATGAACAGCGCTGCCATCGTCATATAGATATTGGTGCCGTCCAGATTGAACGAATAGCCGGTCGGCACGACCAGGCCGACGACCGACTTGGACGCCCCCGCCCGCTCCATCTTTTGCAGAAGGCTGGGCAAGGCGGCTTCTGACGAAGAGGTGCCGAGCACCAGCAGAAGCTCTTCCTTCAGGTAGCGCATCAGCTTGAAGATCGAGAAGCCGTTGGCGATGGCCACAAGGCCGAGAATGCCAACAACGAAGATGGCCGAGGTCAGATAGAAGGTGGCAACCAGGGCGATCAGATTGATCACCGAAGCAATGCCATAAGCCCCGATGGTGAAGGCGAAGGCCCCAAACGCACCGATAGGGGCGGCCTTCATCACAATGGCCACCAGTTTGAAGAAGGCCGCCGAGACCGACTCAAGCATCGTCAGGACCGGCTTGCCCGCGTCACCGACCATGGCCAGCGCCAGGCCGAACAGAACCGAGATGAACAGGACCTGCAGGATGTTGCCGGTCGAAAAGGCGCTCACGAAGGTGTCGGGAATGATCGCCAGCAGGAAGCCGACCACGGTCGTCTCATGCGCGGCGGTCGAGTATTGCGACACCGCGCCGGCGTCCAGCGACGCCGGGTCGATGTTCAGTCCCCGGCCGGGCTGGACCAGATTGCCGACGATCAGGCCGACAATCAGGGCCAGCGTCGAGAATACGAGGAAGTAGGCAAACGCCTTGGCTGCCACGCGGCCGACCTTGCCGATGTCACGCATGCCGGCGATGCCGACCACGATAGTCAGGAAGATCACCGGGGCGATGACCATCTTCACCAGCTTGATGAAGCCGTCGCCCAGCGGCTTCAGGCTCTCACCGAACTCCGGGAAGAAGTGACCGAGAGCACCGCCCAACAGAATGGCGCCCAGCACCTGGACATACAGGTGGCTCCACCAGGCACGCGGTCCCGCCGGAGCCTCGCCGTGATCAGACGCGATATGCATACACCCTCCGCCGCCGTCGCGGCCGTCGTTCCCATGGGCGATCTGCTGTCGCCTTGTGACCAGTGTGCCGGGTTCGGCGTTACCCGCCAAATCGAGTAGGTCGGCATAGGCCATGCCTATAAATCAGAAGGTTATCTCGCACCGACTCGGATGATTTGCGGATTTTCGCACGTGCCTCTGGTCAAAATGTGCGGATTTCCGCACAGTCTGTCGATGAACCAAAGGCTGTTGAAGATCGGAGAGCAGCTCGGCCGCCGCTCCGCCAGGCCCTGGATCGCGCTCGTGGTTGGCTGGCTTTTGGCCTCCCTGATCGCCATGACACTTGCCGCTGAGCTGGCGCGCCGGGACACCCTTGCCGAACTGGCCAGACGGGCCGAAGCCAACGCCGCGCTCCATGCAGCAGTGCTGCGTAGCGAGCTTGAAAAGCAGCGCTCGGTACCCGTGGTTCTGGCTCAGGATCCCGATGTCGCGGCCCTGCTTGCCAACCCGGATCCCGACGCCGCAAACCGTGTGAGCGCCAAGCTGGAGAGCATCGCGATCCAGATGCGCGCCGCCGCCATCTATGTCCTGGACGCGCAGGGCCTCGCCCAGGCCGCCAGCAACTGGCGCGAACCCACCAGCTTCGTCGGGTCCAACTACGCCTTCCGGCCCTACTTCACCGACTCCCTGAGCGCAGGAGCCGCCGAGTTCTTTGCCCTTGGAACGGTCAGCGGCCGTCCGGGCCTCTATCTGGCGCGCCGGATCGGTTCATCGGAAGACCCATTGGGTGTGGTCGTGGTCAAGGTGGAGTTCGACGCCCTTGAGGCCGAATGGCGTCGGACCGGAGAACCCGCCTTCGTAACGGACCAGCGGGGCGTCGTTCTTGTGACCAGCGAGCCGAGCTGGCGCTTCCGCCGAAGCCGCGAACTGACCGCCGAGGAACGCGAGGCCATTCTGGAGGACCAGACGCTGAGCGGCCGCGCGCTCGACCCCCTGCCTTACGCTGGCCAGGTCGGTCGCATCGTGCAGATCGCCAGGGGGCCCGCAGCCGGCGAATGGATGCTGGCCCAGACCGAGACGGACACGCCCGGCTGGACCTTGCATCTGCTTGACCCGGTGCAGCCGGCGATCGCCACGGCCACGATCAACGCCAGGGTCATCGCTCTTCTGATCGTCACCCTAGCGGCCACGGCTGTCGCCGTTCTCTGGCGGCGTCGTCAGCAGGGGCTGGCCCGGGTTCAGGCTGAAGAGGCCGCTCGCGCCGACCTTGAACGCCGCATCGACGATCGCACATCTGAACTGCGTGACGCCAACAGCCGCCTCAAGAGCGAGATCGACGAGCGCCGACGCGCTGAGGCCAGCCGCGAAATCCTTCGCGAGGAACTGGTCCAGGCCAGCCGCCTGGCCACGCTAGGCCAGATCGCCGCCGGTGTGGCCCACGAGATCAACCAGCCCGTCGCGGCGATCCGACTGCACTCTGAAACCGCGGCAAAGCACCTCGAGCGGGGCGATGAGGACGCCGCGCGGCGCAATCTGGACCGGGTCTCCAGCCTGACCGAAAGGATCGGAACCATCACCGATGAGCTCAGGGCCTTCTCCCGAAAGGCCGGCCGGTCGGTGACGAGCGTCTCATTGGCCAAGGCCGTGGACGGGGCGTTGCTTCTCGTCGGCCACAGGTTGCGGGACCATGGGGTGGCGCTTCAACGTTCGGGGCTGGAAGACGTCCAGGTGATGGCCGATCCGGTCCGTCTGGAACAGGTCGTCATCAACCTGCTTCAGAACGCCTTTGAAGCACTGGTGGAGGCTCAGACGCCCGAACCCGTGATCCGTCTCCACGCCGCGCGGATGGACGACCGGATCGAACTGGTGGTTTCCGATAACGGTCCGGGGATCGATCCGGCCATCGCATCCACCCTGTTCACCCCGTTCGTCACCACCAAGGCTCAAGGGCTCGGGCTCGGGCTCGTCATCTGCCGGGACATCGTCGCGGGCTTTGGCGGAGAACTCAGTCTCAAGCCCACACCGGAAGGGACCTCATTCGTCATCGTGCTGGAGGCCGCCCGGTGAAGTTCGTCCGGCCGCAGTCGATAACCCTGGTGGATGACGACGAGGATTTCCGTTGCGCGCTGGCCGAACGGCTTCGGCTCGAGGATCTCGAAGTGCGCGACTTCGCCTCTGCTGATCTGGCGCTCAAGGCGCTGTCCGCAGACTACGCCGGCGTGGTTGTGACGGACTTTCGCATGCCCGGCCTGGACGGTCGGGGTCTCCTGGCCCGCATCCAGACACTCGATCCCGATCTTCCGGTGGTCATGATGACCGGTCACGGCGACATCGACGATGCTGTCGAGGCACTGAAGAACGGGGCCTACGACTTCGTCGCCAAGCCGTTCGATTTCGGCAGGCTAAGGGAGACGATCAGGCGTGCGCTCGAAAAGCGGGGACTGATCCTCGACAACCGCACTCTGGCCCAGGCCTTTCAGACCGCACGCCCGCAGATGCTCCTTCTGGGTGAAAGCCCGGCCATCCAGAGGCTCAGGTCGATCATCGATCAGGTGGCCGACGCCGACATGGATGTCCTGATCGAGGGGCCGACCGGCTCCGGCAAGGAGGTGGTCGCCCGCGCGCTGCATGACGGCGGCCGTCGCCGGGTCCACCCCTTTGTCGCCGTCAACTGCGGGGCCCTGCCTGAAGGCCTGATCGAGATGGAACTGTTCGGCAGCGAGTCCGGTGCCTTTCCGGGCGCGCTGCGTCGCCGGGTCGGCCTGGTCGAGCAAAGCCACAGGGGCACCTTGTTTCTCGACGAGCTGGAGTGCCTCTCGCCCGCGGCCCAGGTCGCCCTTCTGCGGGTCATCGAGGAGCGGTCGGTCCATCCGATCGGTGCGGTTTCGCCGCGCGTGCTCGATCTGCGGATCCTGGCTGCATCCAAGGTCGATCTGGCAGCGGCAGTCGCGGCCGGAACCTTCCGCGAAGACCTGTTCTATCGCCTGAACGTGCTGAAGCTGGTCGTTCCCAGGCTCACCGACAGGCGAGAGGACATTCCGCTCCTCTTCGCCCACTTCCTGGCGCTTGCATCTGCCCGGAGAGGCGTTGCGCCGCGCCCCATCACGGATCGGGTCCGCAAGAAGTTGATCCAGGACCCCTGGTCGGGAAACGTCCGCGAGCTGGCCAACTTCGCCGAGCAGGTCGCCCTGGGCCTGAAGGAAGAGGAGCCGACCGCCGAGGCCGGCCCGATCAGCCTGGTGGAGCGCGTCGAGACGTTCGAGCGCTCCATCCTTGAGGATGCACTGGTCCGCCACAAAGGCGCCGTCTCCAGCATCTGCCTGGATCTCAAGGTCCCGCGAAAGACGCTCTACGACAAGCTCGCGCGCCATAGTCTCAGGACGGCCAACTACCGAAAGGGCGTGTCAGTTCCGTAGGCTGGGCGATACGAGACGGCGGAGAGACACACGCCGACGACTGGTCTATGGCGTCTGCCAACCTCAGTTCCGACGGACCAAGACCATGTCGTCCAGCATTCCGGTGCCGACCCCCATCCTTGTAGCGACGTCTGCGGGCAATGCGTTCCCCGTACGTCGAGTGTTCTGCATCGGACGGAACTACGCCGCTCATGCGCGTGAGATGGGGGCCAACCCCGACCGCGAGCCGCCGTTCTTCTTCACCGCCTGGGCCGAAACCGTCGTTCCCGGTGGAGGCAGGATCGCCTACCCCCAAGGGACGGCCGACTATCACCATGAAATCGAACTGGTCGTCGCCATCGGGGAGTCCGGCCGCAATGTCCCGATCGAGAAAGCCCTTTCCATCGTGCACGGCTATGCCGTGGGACTGGACATGACCCGACGGGACCTTCAGGCCGAGGCCAAGTCAGCCGGCCGACCATGGGACGTGGCCAAGAACGTCGAACAGTCCAAGCCCGTCGGAAAAATCCGATCTGGTCCGGGCTTCGATCCGTCCGCGGGGAGCATCGTCCTTTCCGTGAATGGTGAAGAGAAGCAGCGTGGTGATCTTGGCGACATGATTTGGTCGGTTACCGAAGTCATTGCCCACATCTCGAACTTCTACCGGCTGGAGCCTGGCGACCTCATCTTTACGGGCACCCCTTCGGGCGTTGGACCGGTCGGTGTGGGGGACCGCCTGGTCTGTGAGATCGAGGGCCTGGAGGCGCTCACGGTCAGCATCGCCCCGATGGAGCCTTGAGCCTTGATCCTGCACACCTATTTCCGGTCATCGGCGGCGTGGCGCGTCCGCATCGTGCTGGCGCTCAAGGGCGTCGAGACCGAACTGGCGTTCCAGCATCTTCGCCGCGCCGAACAGTTGTCGGCGACCTATCGCGCGGTCAATCCCCAGGGGCTTCTGCCCAGCCTGGTCCTCGATGACGGAACCGTCCTGACTCAGTCCCTGGCGATCTGCGAATACCTCGACGAGACGTTCCCCAACCCGCCGCTTCTGCCCCGCGACCTGGTGGAACGCGCCCATGTCCGGGCTTTCGCTCAGGCCATCGCGTGCGACATCCATCCGGTTCAGAATCTGCGCGTGCTGAAGGCCCTGGAGGCTCTCGGTCATGGCGAGGAAACGCGTCAGGCCTGGGCCGCTGGCGTAATCGCGGACGGCTTTGGTGCGCTTGAGGCGCTTGTCAGGGATCGCACGACGGCCTTCGCCTTTGGCGACAGCCCGAGCCTGGCGGATGTGCTGCTGGTTCCTCAGATGGCCAATGCGCGACGCTTCGGGGTCGAGCTGCGCTGGCCGCGCCTCCAGGAGATCGAGCAGGCCTGCATGGCTCTGCCGGCCTTCGCCGACACGCGCCCTGATCGGCAGCCCGACGCGGAGTAGGACCAGTAATGAAGGTTGTCATCGTCGGGGCTGGGCATGCGGGCGGATCAGCCGCCGCCCTGCTGCGGACCTCGGGCTTCGAGGGCCAGATCCTTCTGCTCGGGGAAGAGCCTGTTGCTCCCTATCAACGCCCTCCCCTCTCCAAGGCCTGGCTGAAGGGCGAAGCCGATCTGGACAATCTTCTGCTGCGCCCCGTCGACTACTACGCCGAACAGCAGATCGAACTGCGGACCGGCGTCCGGGTGACGGCCATTGATCGCGCGGCGCAGACGGTCACGCTCTCGAACGGGACGCATGAGAGTTACGACCATCTGATCCTGGCGACGGGCTCCAAGGCCAGACGGCTGCCGATCCCTGGCGCGGATCGACCGGAGCTGATCGAGCTGCGCACCCTGGCGGATGCGGAACGGCTCAAGGGCGCCCTCGGTACGGGTCGGCGTCTGGTCATTGTCGGCGGTGGCTATGTCGGCCTGGAGGCCGCTGCCTCTGCCCGGGCCCTCGGTGCAGACGTCGTCCTTCTGGAGCGCCTGGACCGGGTGCTGAAACGCGTGGCGTCAGAGCCCCTGTCCGCCTTTTTCACCGAACGTCATCGTGCCGAAGGCGTCGATCTGCGGGTCGACGTGGAGGTCACAGCCTTTGAGGATGGTGCGGTCCAGCTGGCAGATGGAGACCGCCTGTTGGCCGACGCCATACTGGTCGGCGTGGGCGCGCTGGCCGCAGACGATCTCGCGCGGGAGGCCGGTCTGGACTGCGACACGGGCGGATCAGGCGGCATTATTGTCGACGAGATGGCCCGTACGTCCGATCCGGCCATCTTCGCCATCGGCGACGTGACCTTCAGGCCGGTGGCGGTCCACGATCGCAGCCTGCGGCTGGAAAGCGTCCCGAACGCCCTGGAGCAGGCGCGTCAGGCCGCCCATGCCATCGTCGGTCGGCCGCAACCTGTGCCGGAGGTCCCCTGGTTCTGGTCGGATCAATACGATCTGAAACTGCAGATCACAGGGCTGCCGGCGGGTGCCGACCGCATCCTGCTGAGGGGCGAACCCTCGACCGGACGGTTCGCCGTCTTCCACCTGAAGGGCACCCGCATCGTTTGTGTCGAGGCCGTCAACGCGCCGCCGGAGTTCATGGCCGGCAAGCAGCTGATCCAGAAGCGGACGCCGGTCGACATGGGCAGGCTCGCGGACCCGGCGGTGTCGATGAAGGCTGTGGCGGTGGACCTCTGAAGGTCTTGAGGGATCTCTCGCGTTAACCGCACCTCTGCGGCGAAGCTTAAGGGTCCCATGGCAGGGTTCACGCATGTCCATGCGCGCCCGCTTGCTTGGCCTTGCCTTCGCGTCCGCCGACCTCCTGATCGAACTCGACGATCAGGGGACGGTTGTGTTCGCCCTCGGCTCAGGCCCCTGCCCCGAACTGCCGTGCGACAGCATGGTCGGGCGCCCCTTTGCCGAAAAGCTGACGGGTGCCGATGTGGCAGTGTTCCGGGCGCGCCTGGCGGAACTGGCCCCGGGCCGACGCTCACCTTGCATGGAGTTGCTGGTTACCTGCGGAGACAAGCGCGTTCGGCGCGCCTCGCTTCGGCTATTCCAGCTGCCGGACGTCGCCCCAAACGTCTCGTGCGCCATCCAGTACGAGGGCGCGCCCTACAGTCTGGGTGACACCAACGTCTCTCCCGTCCTCAGCCCGGTCGCCCTGCTCGAGCGAGCCCATCAGGTCCTGATGGATCCGGTCGACAATCGCTCGCTCGCGGTGGTCTTCGTCGATGTCGAGGGCCTGGAGGCAGCCGCTGCTTCAGGTGAGGTTGGCGAACGCCTGGCCGCCCGCGTCGAGGCGGCCATCCAGTCCGCATCGCTCGACGGTGTGAGCACAGGCCGTCTCGGACCCGAACGTTTTGCCATGCTGCGCGATCGGATCGACCAAACCGACTTCCTTGGCGAAGTCCGGGAGCTGGGTCTGAGCGAGGGATTGGACCTCTTTCCCCGCGCATCCGAAGCCGCCATCGAACATGGCGGCGAACCTCTGAACGCCCTGCGGGCCTTGCGCTTCGCCGTTGAGGGATGCCTCGCCGACGGCGGGCTGGAAAGGCCCGAGGTGACGTTCCAGGCCTCTCTGACCCGCACCCTGCGCGAAGCGGACGCCTTCCGCTCGGTGGTTCGGACCCGCGACTTCGACCTGCACTACCAGCCGATCGTGTCGCTGAGCACCGGGGTCGGGCACCATTTCGAGGCCCTGGCGCGGTTCAAGACATCAGGCGGGCCAGCTGCCGTGATCCACATGGCCGAAGAACTGGCCCTGATCGAAAGCTTCGACCTGGCCGTCGCCGAGAAGGCCCTGGCCCGTCTGCGCCGTCCCGGGGCCGGACTGATGAAGTTCGCCGTCAACGTCTCGGGCGCCTCGCTATCCGATGACCGCTATGTGGAGGCGCTGCTCCGGATGACCGCCGCTCGCCCGGAAGAGCGGCGACGCCTGGTCGTTGAGGTGACGGAGTCCACGGCTCTGGCCGAACTCGAGGCAGCCAATCGGCGCCTCGGAGCGTTGCGGTCCGCCGGCATCAAGGTCTGCATCGACGACTTCGGCGCGGGCGCGGCCTCCTATGACTATCTGCGGGGCCTGTCGGTCGATGCGGTCAAGATCGACGGTCGCTTCATCCAGAACCTGGAAAGTGACCCGCGCAGCCAGACCATGATCGCCCACCTGGTCGGCATGTGCGCCGACCTGAAGGTCGAGACCATCGCCGAGATGATCGAGACGCAATCCGTCGCCGACATCCTGCTCAACCTGGGTGTCGATCACGGTCAGGGCTGGCTGTTCGGAAAGGCGGAGCCGGAGCCTCGCACCACGGTCCGCGTTCAGGAACCCGCGCGACGGGTCGGCGAGGTCGCCGGCTGGGGCTGATAGCGCCAGCCTGCTGACAAGGCGTGGCAACATGGCCTTTATGTTCCCACATTGTTCTTGCTGAATCGGCGGTCTTGATCCCCATATAGCGTTGTTGCTCCGGACACCCGTCCGGCTCTCCCGCGTTCCCGGACAGCATGACCGAAAAGCACAACTTCATCCGCGTGCGCGGCGCGCGCGAGCACAATCTCAAGGGCGTGGATGTCGACATCCCGCGCGACAAGCTTGTGGTCATGACCGGGCTGTCGGGTTCGGGAAAATCCTCGCTCGCCTTCGACACCATCTATGCCGAGGGCCAGCGTCGCTATGTCGAGAGTCTGTCCGCCTACGCCCGCCAGTTCCTGGAGCTGATGGGCAAGCCCGACGTCGATCTGATCGAGGGCCTGTCTCCGGCCATCTCCATCGAGCAGAAGACGACGTCCAAGAACCCGCGCTCCACGGTCGGCACGGTCACCGAGATCCACGACTATATGCGCCTGCTCTGGGCGCGCGTCGGCGTGCCCTATTCCCCCGCGACCGGCTTGCCGATCGAGAGCCAGACCATCAGTCAGATGGTCGACAAGCTCTCGGCCCTGCCCGACGGCGAACGCCTCCTGCTGCTCGCCCCCGTCGTCAGGGGCCGCAAGGGCGAGTACCGCAAGGAGATCGCCGAGTGGCAGCGGCTGGGCTTCCAGCGGCTCAAGATCGACGGCCAGTTCTACGCCATCGAGGACGCGCCGACGCTCGACAAGAAGTTCAAGCACGACATCGACATCGTCGTGGACCGCATCGTCACCAAGACGGGGCTGGAAAGCCGCTACGCCGACAGCCTGCAGACCGCGCTGAACCTTGCTGACGGCATCGCCACCGCCGAGTGGGCCTCTGCCCCCGAGGGCGAGGAACCGCGCCGCATCGTTTTCTCCGAGAAGTTCGCCTGCCCGGTCTCCGGCTTCACCATCAGCGAGATCGAGCCGCGGCTGTTCTCTTTCAACAACCCCTTCGGTGCCTGCCCGACCTGCGACGGTCTGGGCCTGAAGCTGACGTTCGACGCCGACCTGGTCATTCCCGACCGCGACAAGAGCCTGCACAAGGGCGCGGTCGCCCCGTGGTCGCGGGGTCCCTCGCCCCTCTACACCCAGACGCTGCAGGCGCTCGCGCTCCACTACGGCTTCTCGATGGACAAGCCCTGGCGCGACCTGCCGGAGAAGGCCCACCAGGTCATCCTGCAAGGCACGGGCTCGGAGAAGATCAAGTTCGTCTATGACGACAACGCCCGGAAGTACGAGGTCTCCAAGCCGTTCGAGGGCGTCATCCCCAACCTCGATCGTCGCTGGCGGGAGACCGACAGCGCCTGGGTGCGTGAGGAGCTTGGCCGCTTCCAGTCCGAGACCCCCTGCGAGGCCTGCGGCGGCAAGCGCCTGAAGCCCGAGGCCCTGGCCGTCAAGGTCGGGGGCGAGGACATCGCCGACATCTCCAACCTGTCGATTTCAAAGGCCTTCCTCTGGTTCTCCACGCTGGAGGACAGCCTGACCGAGAAGCAGATGGAGATCGCCCGGCGCATCCTGAAGGAGATCACCGACCGTCTGCGGTTCCTCAACAACGTCGGCTTGGACTATCTCAACCTGTCGCGCAGCTCGGGCACCCTGTCCGGCGGCGAGAGCCAGCGCATCCGTCTGGCCAGCCAGATCGGCTCGGGCCTGACCGGCGTCCTCTATGTGCTGGACGAGCCCTCCATCGGCCTACACCAGCGTGACAACACCCGCCTTCTGGAAAGCCTTTCGGGCCTGCGCGACCTCGGCAACACCGTCCTGGTGGTCGAGCACGACGAGGAGGCCATCCTGACGGCCGACTACGTCATCGACATGGGCCCTGCCGCCGGCGTCCACGGCGGCGAGATCTGTGCCCAGGGCACGCCTGCCGAGGTCATGGCCAATCCTCGATCGCTAACCGGCAAATACCTGACCGGCGAACGCGAGATCGAACTGCCGCCCGAGGGCCGCCGCCCGGTCAATCGCAAGAAGATGCTCAAGGTCTCGGGCGCCACCGGCAACAATCTGAAGACCGTCACCGGCGAAATCCCCGTCGGCCTGTTCACCTGCGTCACCGGGGTCTCTGGTGGCGGCAAGTCGACCTTCACCATCGAGACCCTCTACAAGGCCGCTGCGCGGCGCCTGAACAATGCGTCCGACGCTCCCGCCCCTTTCGATCGCATCGAGGGGCTGGAGCATTTCGACAAGGTTATCGACATCGACCAGTCGCCGATCGGCCGCACGCCGCGCTCGAACCCGGCCACCTATACCGGTGCGTTTGGCCCCATCCGCGACTGGTACGCGGGCCTGCCGGAGTCCAAGGCGCGAGGCTACGGCCCCGGCCGCTTCAGCTTCAACGTCAAGGGCGGCCGCTGCGAAGCCTGCCAGGGCGACGGCGTCATCAAGATCGAGATGCACTTCCTGCCGGACGTCTACGTCACCTGCGACGTCTGCAAGGGCAAGCGCTACAACCGCGAGACGCTGGAGATCGTGTTCAAGGGCAAGTCGATCTCCGACGTGCTGGACATGACGGTGGAGGAAGCCGCCCGCTTCTTCGCGGCCGTGCCCTCCATCCGCGACAAGATGAAGACGCTGGAGCGCGTCGGCCTCGGCTACGTCCAGGTCGGCCAGTCGGCCACGACCCTGTCGGGCGGCGAGGCCCAGCGGGTGAAGCTCAGCAAGGAGCTGTCCAAGCGCGCGACCGGCAAGACGCTCTACATCCTGGATGAGCCGACTACGGGCCTGCACTTCGAGGATACGAGAAAGCTCCTGGAGGTGCTGCAGGAACTGGTCGAGACCGGCAACACCATCGTGGTGATCGAGCACAATCTGGATGTCATCAAGGTCGCCGACTGGCTGCTGGACTTCGGTCCCGAGGGCGGGGACGGCGGGGGCGAGATCGTCGCCGTGGGCACGCCCGAACAGGTCGCCGAGAACAAGGCCAGCTGGACCGGAAAGTACCTCAAGGAGGTGCTGGATCGCCACGAACAGCGCCGCCGCGCCCGCGTAGCCGCCCTGCCGGAGCCTAAGGCGAAGCCAACAAGGAAGAAGGTCAGCGCCTGAGTTTCAACCGCTCCGTCATCCTCGGACTCCGAGGATGACGGCCGAATGCGATCACTCGTGCGGCAGGCCCTTGATGTCCCGATAGGCCGCCGCGAACGGCGCATACAGTACCGCCAGCTGCAGCGCCGAAACGATGGCGTTGAGAACGCCCCAGGCCAGCAGCCCGGCTCCCGCCGACTGAACGATCTGCATCGTCGACAGGCCGTCCAGGGCTGCCAGTTGCTGAAGCCCGCCACCCGTGATCATGACGACGGGCAGGGAGACGATGCTGCCCAGCAGGCTGACGAGGAAGGACATGATGCCCGCGATGACCGCCATGCCGAGGATCGGCAGCGCCTTGCCCTTGGTGACGGCGAAGGACGCGAAGGGTGCGATGCGCTTCTCGGCCACGGTGATCGGCACAGCCAGGCTGAGGCGGATCGAGATCCAGCACAGCAGAACGATCGCGGCCAGGCCAAGGAGCACGCCGGTCAGGACGCCTGCCCCCTGATTGGACTGTCCGACCAGTGTCGCCCCGAAGATCACGGCCGTGAAAAGCAGGAAGGAGCCGACGCCAATCACGATCCCCAGGATGAGGTTCACGACCATGACACGCAGCTCATCCGCCCCCAGCCGCAGGTAGCCGAAGGCCTTGTCGGCGGGAAACAGCACACCCCGCGCCACGCCCGCGCTCAACACCGCGCCGACGATCAGGCCCATCGGCAGGCCAAAGCCGAGCAGGGTCGCATAGCTCATACCCAGCGCCTGAAGCTCCGCCATGTCGGGATCGCCGCCCTCAAGCGCCTGGGCCTGAGCGATGATCGTGGCCAGCTGGCCACCGACGAGGGCGAAGAAGGCGACGAAGAAGATCACATAGGCCAGACCCCAGAACAGGATCGCCAGCGGATTGCGCCGCACGATGCGAAAACCCTCGAACGCGGCCTCGGTGGCTGAAAAGCTCATGGCGATTCCTATTTCCCTGCTGACTGGGACCCTAGGGGTTTGCAGTGTCCGCGTCAGCCCCGACGGGAGAACCGTCCAGAAGCTGTCGCGCTGCCACGACCAACGGTCCAGCACTGAGTGCAAAAGCAAAGCCCCAGCCAAGTGCTGCGGGCAAGAGAGCGACAGCCGCCGGGACGAGCATCGGGCGGACAAGCGACTCAAAGTCAGCCAGCGTATCGATTCTGTCCGGCCAGGTGAGCCCCTGCGCGAAGAAGCCGACCGCAAGAACGATGCCGACGATCCCATAGATCACGATGGCCGAGAGGATCGAGACCAGCCAGCGCAACACGTAAAGGCCGAGCAACTTCAGCACCTGGCCGCGCGTGATGGCCCAGCCCTGAGCGAAGGCGAAGTCCTTTAGAATCAGGCTGGCAGGCGCGATCAGCGAAAGCCGGATCCATAGCCACACAGCACCGATCAAGACGACCAGCCCGTAGACTCCGGCCGTGATCAAGGCCCCTTCGCGACTGGACGACCAGACCGCGAACGCGATCGCCGCTCCAATACCGAGCAGCAGGACCAGAGCGATGTACCAGCCGAGGAACCAGGCCACATAGACAACCACGACCCGCACCTCGTCCATTCCGACACGCAGGAAGGCGAAGATGTCGCTTCGGCCCGGGTTGAGCGACGCGCGCGCTGCCGCGACCCAGACAAGCAGTGTGGCGACATAGATCAGCAGCGAGAGTGCATTCAGCGTCGCGCCCAGCGCCTGGGACCCAGCGACATAGGCGTCCAGGGCCGCTTGCCCCTGTCCCTCGCCGAGCGGGAGGCTCGCAAAGATCGGAATGAACGCTGAATAGGCCGCCAGATAGACAGCCGCGAGGAGCGCGCCCCATATCAACAGGACGAAAGGACGCCGCCTTAGGAGACGGAACGGTGCCGCAAGGGCGTCACCAATGGAGAACGACGGCCCCCTCATTCAGCCTCCTCCGGCGACCAGTACTCAAGCTGACGATAGGCTGCACCGAGGAAAGCCATGGTCAGCGGCAACTGCACGGCGACGAGCGTGATGGCCCCCACGACGCTCGCGGTCACGCCGCCGAGGACTCCGCCGGCGATCAGGGCAAACAACCCGATCTTGGGCAGGTTCACGATGATCAGTCCGAGCAACAGGGCCCAGAAGCTGCCGTAGGCGATGCCCATGCTGTTCAGCGACACCATCTGCCTCCGTCCCAGCGTCGCATGGGCGAACAGCGACAGCCGGACCGTCAGCACCAGCGGAATGATCAGCGCCCCGGCCACCACGGCGCCGACCACGGCCAGCCGCCAGGGCGCACCCACCGCCGCCCAGTCCCGTGCCCGGATCGCCTCGACATTCAGTTCGGCCCCGCCCGCGATGGCCAGGACGATCACGCCCAGAACCGACACGATCATGGCCAGGAAGATCAGGCAGAGCAGCGCGGCACCGACCAGCCGCAGCTCCGGCCACCGGAACTGCAGACCCAGCGGCCCCAGTCCCAAGTCTCGCGCGGCCTTCAGCGTGGGCGTGATCGACAGTCGCGCCAGCGCCCCGATGGCCACGACAGCGAGAACGACAGCCGCGCCGGTCGCCCCCGCGCTGGCAGCCCCCAGTCCCTCGACCAGCACGGGCGCGAGACATGCGGCCAGCAGCAGAGCCAGCACGCCCGCAGCACCGATCCAAAGGCGCGGCAACGTCGCCAGCGCGTCGCCCAGTGCGCGCGCCAGCTTCAGCCTCCGGCTTCCGACATCCCTGTGGCTCATCAAGCCCCCTCGCTGAGCATCAGCGTCCTTATAGCCGTACGACGCCTTTACCGACAGACTTCGGCTGACGAACCCTGCGCGCGTGGCTAGAAAGCCGCATGACCACCTCACCCGCTCCCATTCACGTCATCGGCGGCGGCCTCGCCGGCTCCGAGGCCGCCTGGCAGATCGCCCAGGCCGACGTCCCCGTCATCCTGCACGAGATGCGCAGGCCGGGCGTGCGAACCGACGCCCACCACACCGATGGCCTGGCCGAGCTGGTCTGCTCCAACTCCTTCCGGTCCGACGACTGGGAATACAACGCCGTCGGTCTGCTCCACGCCGAGATGCGGGCGCTGGACTCCATCATCATGGCGTGCGGCGACACCCACCAGGTGCCGGCCGGCGGTGCGCTGGCGGTCGACCGTGAAGGCTTCTCCCAGGCGGTGACGCAGCGCCTTCTGGCCCATCCCCTCGTCACCATCGTGCGCGAGGAGATCGCTGGCCTGCCGCCCTCCGACTGGGACAGCGTGATCGTGGCGACCGGCCCCCTGACCTCTCCCGCGCTGGCCGACGCTGTGCTGGATCTGACCGGCGAGGAGAGCCTCAGCTTCTTTGACGCCATCGCCCCCATCGTCCACGCCGAATCCATCGACTTCGACATCGCCTGGCGCCAGTCGCGCTACGACAAGGAAGGCCCGGGCGGAGACGCCGCCGCCTACGTCAACTGCCCGATGGACAAGGCCACCTACGACGCCTTCATCGACGCCCTGCTCAGCGGCCCCAAGACCGAGTTCAAGGCGTGGGAGAACGTCCCCTATTTCGACGGCTGCCTGCCCATCGAGGTCATGGCCGAGCGTGGCCGCGAGACCCTGCGCCACGGCCCGATGAAGCCCGTCGGCCTGACCAATCCGCGTGATCCGAAGGTCAAGCCGCACGCCATCGTCCAGCTGCGTCAGGACAATGCGCTCGGTACCCTGTTCAACATGGTCGGCTTCCAGACCAAGCTGAAGTACGGGGCCCAGACCGAGGTCTTCCGCATGATCCCGGGCTTGCAGAACGCCCAGTTCGCCCGTCTGGGCGGCTTGCACCGCAACACGTATCTCAACAGTCCCAAACTGTTGGATAGACAACTTCGCCTGAAATCTCAACCTCGGCTGCGCTTCGCCGGACAGGTCACGGGGGTGGAGGGCTACGTCGAAAGCGCCGCCACCGGCCTGCTTGCCGGCCGTCTTGCCGCCGCCGAGAGGCTCGGCAAACCGCTGGAAGCGCCTCCCGCCCACACCGCTATCGGGGCTCTGGTGGAGCACATCACCGGCGGCCATCTGGAAGGCGCGCGGTTTTCCCCAATGAACGTCAACTATGGACTCCTCCCCCCGCTGGAGGCCCCGCGCGTCGATGCCGAAGGCAACCGTATCCCGCCTAAGGATCGGGGCCGTGCCCGGAAGCGGCTGATGAGCGTGCGCGCCATGGAAAGCCTGACCGCCTGGCGGGACGCCGCCTGACCGCCATGTCCCCCGCAGAGTTCGTCAAGGCCCGGGTCCGCCGCCGCATCAACGAACTGTTCAATGACTACGAACGGGGCGAGCGTCCGGCGCTGCGTCGCGCCGACGCCCTGTTCCCTCCGGACTCGGTCGCCTGGCGCGTCAACGGTGATATCGTCACCATGATGATCGGCGGGGTCTCCGGCCTGCTGCTGCAGATGCTGCATCCCGCCGTCCTCGCCGGCGTCTGGGACCACTCGGACTTCCGCGCCGACATGCACGGGCGCCTGCGCCGCACTGCCAAGTTCATCGCCGTCACCACTTACGATCACGCCCACAACGGCCAGGCCGCCATCGACCGGGTCCGGCGCATCCACGACAAGCTCGGCGGCACCCTCCCCGACGGAACCGCCTACCGCGTCAGCGACCCGCGCCTGCTCGCCTGGGTCCATGTGACCGAGATCACCAGTTTCCTCGACGCCTGGGTCCGCTATGGCGAGCCGGGCATGAGCCGCGCGGATCAGGACGCCTACATCGCCGAAATGGCCCGCATCGGCCGCGCGTTGGGGGCGGATCCCGTGCCGACCGACCGCGCAGGCGCGGACGCCCTGATCCAGTCGATGCGCGAGGAACTGAAGGCCGACGCCCGCACGCGCGAGGTCGCCGACCTCGTCATGCGTCAGAGGATCGGCGGGGCGGCCGAACGCGCCTCTGCCGCGTTGGTCATGGCGGCGGGAGCGGATCTCTTGCCGCCCTGGGCCAGACGCATGCATGGCCTGCCTGCGGCCTCGGCCGCGACCCAGGCCGGTGTCCATGCCCTCGCCAAGGGCATGAGCTGGGTCTACCAGGGCTCACCCAACCGTCGCGTCTGGCCCGCCGAGGTCACCGCCTGGCCAGAGACCACCGCCTAGGGTCAGACCACCGCCCCGAAGATCCGGCCGATTCCGGCGGTGACGGCCATGGCCAGGGCACCCCAGAAGGTCACCCGGACAACCGAGCGAAGGATATCGGCCCCACCCGCTCGAGCGCCCAGCGCACCCAGCGCCATCAGGCCGATCAGCGCGGCCCCCACGACCCAGATCAGCAACCCCGCGCGCGGGGCGAACACCGCGACCAGCAGGGGAACGGCCGCCCCTGCCGCGAATGTGGCCGCCGACGTCAGGGCCGCCTGGATCGGCCGCGCCGTGGTGAAATCCGAAATCCCCAGCTCGTCGCGAGCATGAGCCGCCAGGGCGTCGTGCGCCATCAACTGCCGCGCCACTTCCCGCGCGGTGTCAGGCTCCACGCCCCTGGCCCGATAAAGCGCTTCCAGTTCCAGATGTTCGGCTGCTGGATCGGCTTCAAGCTCGGCGGCCTCGCGCGCCAGATCGGCCTTCTCCGTGTCAGATTGCGAACTGACCGAGACATACTCCCCCGCCGCCATCGACATGGCTCCGGCGGCCAGGCTCGCGACACCGGCGACGATCACGCCGGACTTGTCGGCGCTGGCGGCGGCCACCCCGACGATCAGGCTGGCGGTAGAGATCAGGCCGTCATTGGCCCCCAGCACGGCGGCCCTCAGCCAGCCGATCCGGGCGATCCAGTGTCGTTCGACGTGCATCCGGCTCATGACGGTGTCCTTCAGGCCCCCTGCCAACATGGGGCACCCGAGGCCGGGTCGCTACACACCGCCGGTCAGCGTCGCCCAGAACAGCCTCAGGCGCTTCACGCCCTCGCTGGTCACGCCGATCAGGGCAGCATGCGCCACGGCCGGGAACGCCGCCGCAGGCAGGGCCTTCAACGCGCGGTTGGCCGATGCGCGCATCGCCCTCGCGTCTTCGAGCCGTCCCGTCTGGGCCAGCCCCCACATCCGCCCGGCCTCGACCACGGCCGGCTCATGCCCCACCCCCGCGAGCACGCGGACAGCGGCCTGCATGGGGCCGACATAGAAGGCGTCCAGATCATGCGGCTCTGAATGGACCCGTCCGATATGGGCCTCGATCAGAGCCTCGAACGGAACCCGATCCAGCGCGCGACGCGAGACCGCCAGCGTTAGGGCTTCCAGCACCGGATGGCCCTTGCGAGGAACGCCCGCGAACACCCCGTCCATCTGCTCTCTCCACCAAGCATAGCGCATCTCGGCCAGCAGTGGCTGGGTCACACGGGTGGGAATCGTCAGCAGTTCGGCCTCGAACGCATAGAGCGCGATCAGGTCGGCTCGCGCCTCGGCGTCGCCGACGAACCGGCTGGACAGCCACCGGTCCGGATCCGCCGCCCGGACCTGTGTGTCGAGGTCGCCGGGCTCAGCCAAACAGGGTCTGGTACATCGCCATCGACGTCAGCATCGGCAGGCTCAGCAGCAGGTTGGTGCGGCTGCCCAGCATGGCGACCCGCGCCGCCCGCGCCTTCTTGTCATCGTCCACGACGACGATCCCCAGGGCGCGCTTCTGGTTCGGCCAGATGATCCCCCACACGTTCAGGAACATCACGATGGCCAGCCAGACGCCGACGCCCAGCAGCATATAGCCCTGATCGCCCTGGACCAGGCCGCCGGCGAGGCCAAAGCTCATGACTTCCATGGCATAGCCGTGGCCGCGCAGCGCCAGGATCGCCAGACCCGCCAGCACGGTGAACAGCGCCGCCCAGCGGAACCAGAACAGGGCCTCGGGCGCGATATACTTCGTCACCACCGGCTTCAGATCACCGGGGATGGTCGGCATGACGCGGATCTGCACGAAGTTGAAATAGTAGAGCAGCCCGATCCACAGGATGCCGAACCCGACGTGGCTCCAGCGGGCCACGGCCTGCCAGAAGCTGATGTCGAACCCGCCTGGGGCCGTCCGGCCAAAGGCGAAGATCATGACGCCTGCCAGCAGCAGGCTGAGGATCAGGGTGTTTCTGAAGTTGGAAAGCAGTCCGGCCATGTGAGTCCCCCGTGAGTCGTGCAAGCCTACCGCGTCTCCTCCCCATCTTCGATGGGGAGGTGGCACGAAGCGCAGCGAAGTGACGGAGGGGTTCTGATTGCGCACTCGAGCCGTGCGGCGAACAGAGCCCCTCCACCGCTTCGCGGTCCCCCTCCCCATCGCTTCGCGACAGGGAGGAGACCTGAATCTAGGGCCGGCTCGCCATCCCCAGCTTCACCGGCTTGGCTTCCTCGGCGAACTCGCCGCGCTTGACGCCCCACAGCAGGATGATCGGCGCGCCGACATAGATCGACGAATAGGTGCCGATGATGATGCCGGCCATCAGGGCGATCGAGAAGCCGAACAGGGCCACGCCACCGAACACCGCCAGCGCCGCCAGCACCATGACCGCGGTCACGCCGGTGATGATGGTCCGCGACAGAGTCTCGTTGATCGACAGATCGATCACGTCGCGCAGGGGCATGGTCTTGTACTTGCGCAGGTTCTCCCGCAGGCGGTCGAACACCACGACGGTGTCGTTCATCGAATAGCCGATGACAGTCAGGATCGCCGCGACCATGTTCAGGTTGAACTCCAGTCGCAGCAGCACGATCAGGCCGAAGACCAGAACCACGTCGTGGACCAGGCCGGCCACGGCGCCAAAGCCGAACTGCGGCTCGAACCGGAACCAGATGTAGCCGAACATCAGGACGACGGCGGCTCCCAGCGCGAGCAGACCGGCCGTGAACAATTCGCTCGACACCTTGGACCCGACGACGCTCACGCCGGAGTAGGTGATGTCGCCAACCTCGGAAGTGACGGCTGCTTGCACACGCTGCACCACCTCGCCCTGAGCCTGACCATCGGGCACCTGGAAGCGCAGAATGGCACTGGAATCGTCGTCGATTCCCTGCACGCCGACGTCACCCACGCCCACGCCGTCCACCGCAGAACGGACCTTTTCCAGGTCAAGCGGACGGCCATCCGACGTGGTCAGCTCCATCGCCGCCCCGCCCTGGAAGTCGATGCCCATCTTCATGCCGGGGTAGAAGACCCCGATGACCGAGGCGATGCAGAGCACGGCCGACAGGGCACCGAAGAACTTGGCGAAGCTGACGAACTGCAGGTTCGTCTTGATCGGAACGACCTTGATCAGGGGCCACCAGCTCATCATGCGCTCTCCGCGATCGGCAGGGACTTGGGACGGCGCGACTTGAGCCAGTAGGCGAGCAGCACCTGGGACACGAGCACGGCCGAGAACACAGAGGTGAACACCCCGAGCGTCAGGGTCCAGGCAAAGCCCCGCACTGGGCCGGCGCCGAACACGAACATGATCAGGGCCGCCACCAGCGTCGTGACGTTGGCGTCCAGGATCGTGCCCCAGGCCTTGTTGAAGCCCGCGTCCATGGAGGCGATCACGGATCGCCCGGCCCGCGCCTCGTCTCGCATCCGCTCATAGATCAGGACGTTGGCGTCCACGGCCACGGCGAAGGTCAGGATCAGACCGGCGATGCCGGGCAGCGTCAGCGTGGCCTGTGTCATCGACATGGCCGCCACGATCAGCAAGGCGTTGAGGAACAGCCCCAGCACCGACACGCCCCCAAACAGCAAGCCGTAGGACAGGATCATGAAGAGGATTATGATCGCAAACGCGATCGCGGTGGAGATCGCACCCGCCTGAACCGCGTCCGCGCCCAGCTCGGCGGTAACCACCCGACGCTCTTCCACCGTCAGCGGTGCCGGCAGGGCCCCACCGTTCAGCAGATTGACCAGCTCACCCGCGCTCTCGATCGAGAAGCTGCCCGTGATCTGGCCGGTGCCGTTGGTGATCGGCACCTGGATCGTCGGGGCGGAGATCACTCGACCGTCAAGAATGATGGCGAAGGGGCGTCCGATGTTCTGTACCGTCGCTTCACCGAACCGGCGGGCACCCTGCCCGTCGAAGCGGAAGTCGATGGCGGGGCGGCCGCTCTCATCCGACCCAACGCTGGCACGGAGAAGGTTCTCACCCGAGACAAGGATCCGCCGCTTGACCAGATAGGGCGTGCCCGCCTCGTCCTGCATCAGTTCGGCGTCGGGCGGGATCAGGCCCGTCTGGATGGCTTGGGTCTGGTTTTCGACATCGACCATCTGGAAGGTCAGCTGGGCGGTCTGGCCGATGACCCGCTCCAGGGCGGCCGGATCGCTTTCGCCCGGAGCCTGGACCACAATGCGGTCCGCGCCTTGCCGGGTGATCGACGGCTCACGGGTGCCGAGCGAGTCGATCCGGCGGCGAACCACCTCGATCGACTGGTCGACAGCGCGAGAGGCCATGCTGTTCCAGGTCGTATCGGTGAAGGTGAAACGCAGACGGTCAGAGCCGACGCGCTGGACCGTCTTCTCGGGTTGACCGTTCGGTCCCGGCGCGCCGGCCGCGAGCTGCAGCGCCTCAAACGCCGCATCCTGCTGGGCCGCGCTGGTCAGGGTGATCAGGGCACCCCGCTCCTCGCGGGCGATCGCGCTGGTGGCGATCCTGTCCTCCCGCAGCGAAACCCGAACGTCCTCGATCAGGTTGGTGACGCGCTTGGTGCGCATCTCTTCCGTATCGACCTCGAGCAGCAGGTACGACCCGCCGCGAAGGTCCAGACCCAGGTTCAGCGTCCCCTTGGGCAGGAAGTCCGGAAGCGCATCGCGCTGGGCCGGTGTCAGCATGTTCGGCAGGGCGAACAGCGCCCCGAACACGATGGACAGAACGACGAGAATGACTTTCCAGCGCGACAGCTGAACCATGACGGAGCTTCCGTTTCAGCGAGCGGTGGTCAGGCCTTGTCGGGCTTGGAATCGTTGGCGGCGACGGCGGTGCGGTTGCGCACCTCGGCGATCATCGACTTCACCACGCGCACGTTGACGGAGGGAGCGATCTCGACGTTGACCTCGGCCTCCTCGACGCGGGTCACCTTGCCGATGATGCCCGAAGACATGACGACGGTGTCGCCCCGCTTCACGGCCATGATCATGGCCTGATGCTCCTTGGCGCGCTTCTGCTGGGGCCGGATCAACAGGAAGTAGAACAGCACAAAGATGGCGATGAACGGCACAAACTGCACGATCAGCGCGACGATGCCGCCATCAGCGGGTGTGGTCATGGTGTCTTCCCCGACAGTCGGGCCAGCCTCACAGTCGGGCACCCGTACGAAAACAAGGCGCGTTACCTAGGGCCGGGCGTCCCAAGATGCAACGCGGCTATCTCGGCAGCACCGTAACGGGGTCGATCGCCACGGGCTCGTCGCCCTGCATGCGCCGGGTCTCGAAATGCATCGAGGGCCTTCCGTCGCCGGCCGTCAGCCCGACCGTGCCGATCTGCTGACCGGCGCGGACGGTCTGGTTGTCGTCCACCGTGGCCGAGCCCAGATGGCCATAGACGGTTCTCCACCCGCCCCGGTGGGTGATCAGGACCGTCAGCCCCTGGCCGGGCAGATCGTCGCCGACATAGCCCACCACGCCATCCGCAGCCGCGACCACGGCGGTTCCGGCCGGTGCGCCGATATTGATGCCGTTGTTGCGCTCGCCCAGACCCACAGGCCCGAACCGCCGTACGATGTCACCCCGCACCGGCCACTGCAGCGACACCGATCCCGGCGCGGCCGTTCCCGTCTGGCCGCTGGAGGCCGGCTGGCGCGGCGGCGGCGGTGTCGCCGGATTGCCCGACGGCGGAGGGGGAGGGGGAGGCGCGATGCCGTTCTCGGGCACCAGCACGCCGCGCGGCGTCGGCCCCGTCGCATAGGGATCGGGCCCGGTATCGACCGCGCTGTCCGGCAGGATGATCGACTGGCCCACGGTGATCGCGCCGCGCGGCCCCAGACCGTTCAGGTCGATCAGGATCTGCACCGGCGTCTGGAACCGCCGCCCGACGCCCGAGATGGTATCACCCGGCTGGATCTCATAGGCCGCGCCCGCGCTGACCGTCGTCGGCGCGGTGGCGACCGGCGGAGGCACATAGGTCGGCGGCGGGGGATTGTAGGCCGGCGGCGCATTGGTCGCACCGCCCGATGACGACGATCCGGACACGGAGGGCGGCAAGGCCCCGCCCTCGATACGCTCGACCGGCGCGGCCGTCGGCGGCGGGGCCTCGTAAACGGGCGGCACCGGAGTGTTGGCCGTCGTCGGCGCGCCATAGGGCGGCGCGACCGGCGGGGCTCCCGTCCCCACCCCCGGCATGGGCCGGGTCGAATAGCGCGGCGCGTCCGGATAGCTGGCGCAGGCCGTCGCTGCGAGGCCCGCGAGCGCGATCACGCCCGCCCTGATCCACACTCCGAGAGCCATCCGCCCCTCCACTTTCGTCGCCCCGACTCGCTGTCCAGACATACGCCCAAACCGCGCCAAAGTGGGGCGGAAAGGTTAATGAGGCCAGGGAGGGAAAAGGGATTAGGGAGTAGGGATTAGGGGAAGAGTTGATCCCGCCGTTGCCAGAGCTGCCGTCGACCCGAGAGCGTTGGAGCGCCGCACCTCCTAATCCCTACTCCCTAATCCCTAATCCCTAATCCCTACTCCCTAATCCCTACTCCCTAATCCCTACTCCCTCCCCTTACCCCTCCTTGGCCGTTCCCTCGACCAGAGGCACAAACCGCACCTCGCACAGGCTCTCGCGGCGGAAGCTGCCGTCCGGCTGGCCGACATAGCGATGCAGCATCTGCACCGAGGTCCGCCCCACCGGCGCGACCAGCACGCCCCCGGGCTTCAGTTGCTTCAGCAGCTCCGTCGGCTCCGTCGGCGCCGCGGCCGTGACCATGATGCGGTCGAACGGCGCCTGCTCGGGCCAGCCCAGCCCCCCGTCGGAATGGCGCGTGATGACGTTGTCGATCTCCAGCGTCCTCAGCCGCCCCTCGGCCTCGCTCAGCAGGCTGCGATACCGCTCGACCGAATAGACATAGCGCGCCAGCCGGCTCAGCACCGCGCACTGGTACCCGCTGCCCGTCCCGATCTCGAGCACCCGGTGGCGCGGCTCGACCATCAGGGCCTGGGTCATCAGGCCGACGATGTAGGGCTGGCTGATCGTCTGGGCACAGTCGATCGGCAGGGCCTGGTCTTCCCACGCCTGATCCAGGAACTTCTCGTGCACGAACACGGCACGGTCGATGGACTCCATCGCCCCCAGCACCCGCGCGTCCGTCACCCCCTGCTGCCGCAGCGACAGGATCAGACGCCCGGCCCGATCGTCCCTCAGGTTCATCTGGGAGGCACTCCTCCGAGCACGCCCTTCAGCTCATGCACGCTCTCGCGGTGCGTCAGGTCGATGTGCAGGGGCGTGACCGAGATCTTGCCGTCGTCCATGGCCCGCAGGTCCGTGCCGGGCGCATGGTCCTGTTTCGTGCCGCGAAAGCTCATCCAGAAATAGTCGCGTCCGCGCAGGTCGGTGCGCTTGACCGCATGCATCTCGCCCTCGCGGCGAAAGCCCTGCCGCGTCACCTCGATCTCGGTCACGTCGTCCGGCGCCCGGGCCGGGAAGTTCAGGTTCATCACCACGCCCTCGGCCCAACGCTGGTCCAGCAGGCGGCGGATGATGGCGGGCGCATAGACCTCTGCCGTCTCCCAGTGCGCGGTCACCTCGTCGTGAAACCGCTCCAGGCTCTGGCTCAGCGCGATGGAGCGGATGCCGAACGCCATGCCCTGCAAAGCCCCCGCGACCGTCCCGGAATAGGAGCAGTCCTCCCCCACATTGTGCCCGCGGTTGACTCCGCTCAGCACCAGGTCCGGGCGTCCGGGCAGGATGTCATTGACCGCCAGCACGACACAGTCCGTCGGCGTCCCCGTCACCGCATAGCGCCGCTCGTCCAGCCGGTTGACCCGCAACGGCTCGGTCAGGGTGATGCCGCGCCCCTTGCCCGACTGTTCTTCCTGCGGGGCCACGGTCCAGACGTCGTCGGACAGGCTCCGCGCGATCCGCTCGAGACAGGCCAGCCCCTCGGCGTCCACGCCGTCGTCGTTGGTGAGCAGAATTCGCATCTAATCTTTCGTCATTCCGGGCGCAGCGCAGCGGAGACCCGGAACAGGGCGGCGCCGAAGCGAAGCGCAGGCGAAATGCATCAGCGATCACCTGCGTGACAGGTTCGCGCTCTCGCGCGCCGCCCTGTTCCGGGTCTACGGCACTATCGCGCCTCCGCCCGGAATGACGAAAGCAACAGTGATCCGCAACCCCCGTGCGGCGATCAGGCGATGGCGTCGATTTCGGTCGCCAGGATCACGACCTCGCTCTCGCACTCGTTGCGAATGTTGGAGCCCTCCCAGGTATAGCGGTCGCCCGGCAGGTCCTCGGACCAGTCCAGGGTCCGCCCCGTGATCCGCACCTTCTGACCGGCGTATTCACCCACTGTGCGCTGCAGGTTCCTCGGCAGGGCGCCCGAAACGCAGGGCCGCGAAAAGCCCGTGCGATAGCGGTTCTCGTTCAGCACCAGCTGGAACTCCTCGCCCGACACTCGGATCCACCCTTCAAAGGTGGTCGGCTCGGACAGGGTCGGCTGGGCCGGGGCTTCCGCGACGGCGGGCGCGGTCAGGATCATGGCGGTGGCGGCGATCAGAAGGGGGGTCTTCATGGCAAGCGCTCCACATGGGTGACGCCGCCCATATAGGGCAGCAATGCGGACGGAACGGCGATCCGCCCGTCCTCATCATGATAGTTCTCCATGATCGCGACAAGTGTGCGACCGACCGCCAGCCCCGATCCGTTGAGCGTGTGCACGAACTCGGTCTTCTTCTCACCCGCTCGCTTGAAGCGCGCGTCCATCCGCCGGGCCTGGAAGTCCCCGCAGTTGGAGCACGAACTGATCTCGCGATAGGTCCCCTGACTGGGCAGCCAGACCTCCAGATCGAACGTCTTCTTCGCCGAGAACCCCATGTCGCCCTTGCATAGCAGGACGCGCTTGTATGGCAGCTCCAGCTTCTGCAGCACGGCCTCCGCACACGCCGTCATCCGCTCGTGCTCGGCCTCGGAATCCTCCGGCCGCGTGATCGACACCAGCTCGACCTTGGAGAACTGGTGCTGCCGGATCAGCCCCCGCGTATCCCGCCCCGCCGATCCCGCTTCCGCCCGGAAGCACGGCGTGAGCGCCGTCAGCCGCATGGGCGTGGTGATCTGCTCCTCGGAGAGGATTTCAGGGCCGCGTACCAAGTTGGTCAGAGACACCTCGGCGGTCGGGATGAGCCAGCGTTGTGGGCGATTTAGGAACGCTTCGTCGAAAGCCGGATCGGGTATGCTTGGAGATAGTTCCAAGTACTCAAAGAACTCGTCGATGTCGTATGCTGCCACGCCGGTCGCTCCGACCTCCCGGTCCGGCTCGACGAGCCAGCCACCGCGCCGCCAAGTTGCGAACGCCTCCCGCACGCCTCTCAGGGTGGCGGCCTTCAGCATTTCCGAACTGCTACCCGCCTGGGTGCCGAAAAGGTCGTCAGAGAACTTCGGCAACTGTCCCGTGCCGAACATCGCCTCGTCCCGCACGAGGTAGGGCGGATTGACCTCCAGATAGCCGTGCTCTGCAGTCTGCAGGTCCAGCATGAACTGGCCGATGGCCCGTTCCAGCCGCGCCAGCCCGCCCTTGAGCACGGCGAACCGCGCCCCCGACATCTTCGCCGCCGCCTCGAAGTCCAGCAGTCCCAGCGCCTCGCCCAGGTCCGCATGATCCTTCGCCGAACCTGTTACCTCCGCCCTCGGTGCTCCCTTCCGCACGGAGGCCCAAGGTTTGCCGAAAAGCTTGTTGTCGCTCTCATCCTGGCCATCCGGTACGTCGTCGGCCGCGAGGTTCTTTTGCGCCGCCAACAGATCTTGGAGGGCCTTGCCCTTGTCGAGTTGAATGATCTCCTGAACCGCAATCTCGTCCTTAAGCGACGTCACCTCTGCCTTCAGCCGCTCGGCCTCGGCCATGTCCTTTTTGCCCATGGCCGCGCCGATGGCCTTGGACGCCGCATTGCGTTTGGCCAGAGCCTCCTGCCCCGCCGTCTGCGCCGCCCTCAGGTCCAGATCCAGCGCCAGCGCGTCTTCGACGACTTTCCGCGCTTCGGCCTCCGAGAGGCCCCGCGACCGCCACCCGGCGACGAAATGGTCGGGGTTCTCACGGATGGCGCGGATGTCGTGCATGGCAGGCAGTCTTCGTCAGGAGGAAGCGTTCGCTCTAGCGGGCGTCGCCCATGGGGGCAAACCCCACCCTTTCTCCCTCCCCTTTATGGGGAGGGAAGACCGCGAAGCGGTCAGGGTGGGGTGCGAAAGGGACATCGCACTCCGCAAATGCGGACCCCACCCGGTCGTCGCTGCGCTCCGACCACCCTCCCCATGAAGGGGAGGGAGAAATGCGCGCTGTTTTTCCCAATCATCCAAACTCGCCCGGATTCCCCCAAGGAATTCAGCGCAAGTGTCGATTGAGCCGTCCTGAGCTCGCCCGCATTGGAAAGGGCCGTAGACTCTTTCCCGGTTCCGTCGCGAGGGAAGGGCGCAAGGCCTTGCGAGCTTGCTGCGGCGGAAGCGGTTGGAGCGGGAGCTCCGGATCCGTTTGCCAGGGGCCTTTGCCTCGGGAGCCATC